>Ga0207788_1000060_pt1 | contig 16928 bp, 13 predicted proteins | sample LuqExpMetageno79_FD_187836 | JGI IMG/M metagenome (GOLD analysis project Ga0207788, IMG submission 187836) | Tropical forest soil microbial communities from Luquillo Experimental Forest, Puerto Rico - Sample 79 (SPAdes) | ecosystem: Environmental > Terrestrial > Soil > Tropical forest ... | reverse complement strand
GGCGGCGCGGTCGCGCAGCTGGCCAACATAAGCGACAGCAAGGCCACAGCGAGGGCACTCGCCAAGGGTGTGGGATGGTTCATTCCGAATCCTTAAGGGGACTTTGCGGGTCAATTCCGGGCAGCGCAAGCGGGTTGCGGCTTCGGAAATACCCAATTCCCGCCTTGTCTAGCCGAGCGACCCTCTTACACTGATGATGGCAGTGCCGCTGGGGGCACGGCCCGCACGACCGCCTTATGGGAGCGGCGGCTGTCGCGGTGGTCCATAGACACCGTGCAGAAGCTGATTGGTCTTGCCCCAGTGCCGTCCTTGACACCACTTGGCCAAAGGACGAGGAAGCCATGCCAAGACCAAGTTTCGTCCTTTGGTTTTCGCGCACCGATTTGTTACCAGGACAGGGCAGCCTTGCGGACTAAACAACCGAAAACGGGGGTTAGAGTTAGGGGACAGTCGCGGCAGTCACCCATCGACCAGCGTATCATCGATCTCTATGACAGCTTCACGCACGGCGAAATCAACCGTCGCAGTTTTCTCGATCGGTTAGCGACCATCGCTGGATCGAACGTGGCGGGGCTGGCGCTGCTGCCATTGTTGCAGAACGATTACGCGCACGCCGCAATTGTTCCGGCCGACGATGCACGGCTGGCGATCGGTATGGTGTCTTACCAGGCGCCGGAAACGCCTATCAACGGTTACCTGGCGCGGCTCAAGGAGAAAGTAAAACGCCCGGCAATCATCGTCGTGCACGAGAACCGCGGTCTTAACCCGCACATCCAGGACGTGGCGCGGCGTTTGGGGTTGGAAGGCTTCCTCTGCCTGGCGGTGGACATGTTATCCCCACTCGGCGGCACCCCGGCGGACGAGGACCAGGCGCGCGACATGATCAGCACATTGAATCCCGGCGATACAGCGCGCCGTATTGCCGCGGCCGTGCCATTCCTCGAACAGCATCCGGAATCCACCGGCAAGGTAGGTATCGTCGGCTTCTGCTGGGGCGGAGGTATTGTCAATCGGGTCGCCGTGCTGGCACCCGACTTGAAAGCTGGCGTGATCTATTACGGGCTGCAGGTGCCGGCCGATCAGGTGAAGCCGATCCGGGCGCCGCTGCTGCTGCACTATGCTGGGCTCGACCAGCGCGTGAACGCAGGAATCGCAGATTATGAGGCGGCGCTTAAGGCCAACAACAAGCACTATACGATTTATATGTATCCCAACGTCAATCACGCTTTCAACAACGACACCAGCAACCGCTACGACAAAGCGGCCGCCGAGCTAGCGTGGAGCCGCACCGTTGCCTTCTTCAAAGAGCACCTCGGCAGGTCAGCGAGAGGTTCAGCGGCGCGCGGGGGCTAGCTTCGAAAAATGATTGCGAAGCCCGAGCCGTTCGAGCAATGCGCGCGCGATGCGGAGCAATCGTTCGTCGCGACCAGGCTCGCCGACAAGCTGCAGGCCGATCGGCAAGTCATTTTCGCCGCACAGAATGGGCACATTCAACGCCGGCAATCCGGTCAATGACCACAGCGTGCAGAATACCGGATCGCCGGTTGAAGACGCGTTCGGTGCCACGCCACGGGCGGAGGGCGTGAGGATTGCGTCGGCGCGCTTGAAGATTTCAGCAACTCCGGCGGCGTAACGGCGCGCGTCACGCAGCGCTGAGAGGTACTGCACCGCCGTCACTCTACGCCCCTCTTCCACCAAGCTTCGAAATTGTGGGCTCACCTCCCCCTTGTCGAGATTGGCGCCGAGGTTGTGCGCCATGTCGGCCGCCATGATCGCGCGCTGGGCGTCCCAACCGGCAACGTAGTCGGCGGGCAGTTCGACATCGAAAGCACCTAGGTCGTTGGCGCATTGCTCAATGTTAGCGCGCGTTTCGGGGTCTGCCTTGTCCCACATCGCCGTCCGCACCAAGGCGAAACTTGGCGGCGTTGGGGGCGCATCTGCAAGCGTTGCGCGAAACGCCGGTGCGGTGAAAGCAAGCGTGTCGGGATCTGCCGGATCGTTGCCGGCGAGCACGTCGAGGATGAGGGCCACATCGTCGAGCGTACGCGCAAAGATGCCGACATGATCGAGCGCCCGCGACAGGGTCAACGCGCCGGCACGGGAAATGACCCCGTGCCCGGGTTTTGAGCCGAACACGCCACAAAAGGCCGCCGGTCGGATCACCGAGCCATTAGTCTGCGAGCCGACGGCAAGCGGCGCCATGCCTGCCGCGACGGCCGCAGCCGACCCCGAGGATGACCCTCCCGGCGTTCGCGTCGGGTCGTGCGGATTGCGCGTCTTGCCCGGATGAAAATAGGCGAACTCGGTGGTCACCGTCTTGCCGATGATCACAGCACCTGCGGCGCGCAGTCGCGCGACCGCAGCCGAATCCGAGCCCGGCCGGTGTCCTGCATAGATTAAAGATCCGTAGCCGGTCGGGAAATCTTTGGTATCGAAGATATCCTTGATGGCGACAGGAATGCCGTGCAATGGACCAACCGCCCGGCAGTTCGCACGGTGTGCATCGAGCGTGCGCGCTTGCGTCAGCGCATAATCCGGATCGAACTGGATGAACGCCTGCACGTCTTTCTCAACCGCCGCGACGCGATCAAGAAACGCCTGTGTATATTCCACCGCTGAGATCGTGCCGCGGGCGATTTGCGCACGCGCGTTGCTTGCGGAGAGTTCGATCAGATCGGTTTTGGTCACGACGCCAACCTCCGCGAGGGCGGCAAACGGGATCAGGCCGGCGCGTCCGCCTCCCACCGCTCGGCGCTGGCGCCGGCGAGCGCCCGCACGCGCTCCTCGTCCTTGGCGAACTCTGCGGCAGAGCCAGAATAAACCACCTTGCCGTCATCCAGCACGTAAGCGCGGTCGGCGACCTCTACCGCGGCGCGCACGTTCTGCTCTACGAGCAGCACGGAAATTCCCTGCTGGCGCGCTGAGCTGACGATCTTGAAAACCTCCTGAACGATCAGCGGGGCAAGGCCTTGGCTCGGCTCATCGAGCAACAAGATCTTCGGGTTCAGCAGCAGCGCCCGTGCGATCGCCAGCATTTCCTGTTCGCCCCCGGAGAGCTGGCGGCCTTTGTTGGTCTTGCGCTCGGCAAGCCGCGGGAACAATTCGTAGATGCGGGCGATGGTCCATGGGCCTGCCTTTTCCAGCGGCACCTTCAGGTTTTCCTCGACCGTCAGGTTGGAAAATATCCGCCGACCCTCCGGCACGTAGCCGACGCCGAGCGCGGCGACGCGGAAAGGTGGCCAGTCGGTGGTGTTTTGGCCGAAAATGCTCACCGTGCCCTGGCGAGCGTGGGTCAGTCCTACCAGGCTGCGCAATGTCGTGGTTTTGCCGGCGCCGTTGCGCCCCAATAGCGTGACGATTTCACCCTCGCGCACCTCCAGGCCGACACCGTGCAGGATGTGGCTCTTGCCGTAAAAGGTGTGCAGGCCTTCCGCCTGCAGGGCCACGCCGCTCATGCCGCTGCCTTCCCCAAGTAGGCCGCTTGTACCGCCTCGTTCGCGGCGATCTCCTTCGGAGTGCCCTCGGCCAGCATCTTGCCTTCCGCCAGCACCATGATGCGGTCGGCCAGGTGAAAGATGACGCGCATGTCGTGCTCGATCAGCACGATCGTCAGCTTCTGGTCCCGGTGCAGTTTGCGGATCAGCTGCGTAATGTCGTAGGTTTCCTGGTCGCCCATGCCCGCGGTCGGCTCGTCGAGCAGTAACAGGCGTGGCCGCAGCGCCAAGGCCATCATGATCTCGTTGGCGCGTTGATCACCATGCGCGAGCTCGCCTACTAGACGGTGTGCCTTTTGGCCCAGGCCGCTCATCTGCAGGAGCTCGTCGACGCGCTGCCTCACCTTGCGGTCCTCCTCGCTTGTTTGCCAGAGGCGCAGACGGAAGCCACTCGCCGACTCCACCGCGATGCGCAGATTTTCGCGGATTGTCAGCTCGGGAAAGACCTCGGTAATCTGGAAAGTGCGGGCGATGCCACGCCAGACGCGGCGGGCGGGCCAAAGCTTCGTGATGTCCTCTCCGTCGAAGATTATGCGGCCCGAGGTCGGCATCAGGAAGCCGCTGATCATGTTGAAGAACGTGGTCTTGCCGGCGCCGTTGGGGCCGATCACGGCGCGCAGTTCACCGGGTGCAACCGTCATCGATATGTCGTCGACTGCAATCAGGCTGCCAAAATGCCGGGAGACATTATCGACGGTCAGGAGCGTCATGAGGCGAGCTTCCGTCCTACCATGCCGAGCAGCCCGCGCGGGAAGAACAGCACCACAAGTACGAACAGCAACCCGACAAACGACATCCAGTTCACCGTGACGCTCGACAGATAATCCTGCAGAACCACGAACACGGCGGCACCGAGAAGCGGGCCCCAAAAGCTGCGCATGCCGCCCATGACCGCCATCATGACGAAATCGCCGGACTGGCTGTAATGCAAGCCTCTAGGGTCGGCAAAATTATTCAACAGCGCATAGAGCGCGCCGGCAAAGCCTATAAAAAAGCAAGACAGCGTGAACACGATCCAAATGTGCCGCTCGATCGCGATTCCGAGGAAGCGCGCACGCCGCTCGTTTTCGCGGATGGCCAGCATCGTACGCCCGAACGGCGAGCGGAGAATAAAACTCATTATGGCGACGATGAGAGCGAAGCAGAACAGGACGAAATAATAGAAATAATCGGCGTTGGAGAGGATATCGATCTTGAACAGTCCGAAATCGAGCGGCTGGCGGGAAAAACCGCGCAAGCCGTCATCGCCGCCGGTCAGCGAGCTCCATTGAAACGCGATGTAATAAAAGACCTGGCCGAAGGCTATCGTGACCATCGCGAAATAGACGCCGCGGCGCCGAACGATCAGCGTCCCGAGCAGCGCCCCGGCGACCCCGCCCAGCAGCATCCCCATCAACAAGGCAAGCGGGCTGCTGGCCGCAAGAAACTTTAGCGACAGGCCCGCGCCATAGGCGCCGAGGCCGAAGTAGGCGGCATGGCCGAATGACAGTACGCCGGTGAAGCCCAGGAGAAAATTCAACGACATAGCAGCCAATCCGAGCACCAGCACACGCGTGCCCAGGGCGGTATACCCACCAAGGGGCGGCATCCAGTAGGGCGCAAGCAACAGGGCCGCCCAAATGCAGGCAAGCGCAAGCAGCTTGCGGGCGTCGTATTGATCGCTCATGTCATCATGCCCTCTTCGCCCAACAATCCGCGTGGGCGAATTAGCAGCACCACTGCCATCAGCACGTACATGATCGCTTCGCTCGCCGCCGGCAGAAACACCGCGGTGATGCCAGAGGCGACTCCAATCAGCAGACCTCCAAGCAGCGTGCCGGTGAGACTACCAACGCCGCCGACGATGATGGCGATGAAGCTCGGCATCAGCAGACCTGAGCCCATGGTCGGCTCGAGGCCGAGCTGACCGGCTGCCAGCACGCCGCTCAGGCCGGCAAGGAAAATGCCCACGGCAAAATTGAGCGAGCGCAGGGTGCGCACGTTGACACCGAGCGCCGATACGGTTTCGAGATCGAGCGTACCAGCGCGAATCCGGATGCCGAGACGGGTGTAGCGCAGCAGCACGAAGAGCACGGCGACTGCTACGACCACCATGGCAACCATGAAAAGGCGGTAGCCCGTGATGAAGAAGAATTCGTAACTCAATGGCTGCGCCAGGACGGCCGGCACGGTCACCGGCTTACCCTGCGCTCCCCAGATGAAGCGTGTGCCGTCTTCGAAGATGAAGGCAAGGCCGAACGTCAGCAGCAGGCTGTAGAGCGGGTCGCGTCCGTAGAGCGGCCGGATGAGGACTCGTTCGACCAAGAGTCCGATGATGGCGGTGAGCGGGGGCGCGATCAGCAGTGCGCCCCAGAAACCGACATAGGGCGTGATCGTGTATGCGATATAGCCGCCGACGACGAGAAAACCACCATGGGCGAAGTTGATCACGTTACTCAGGTTGAGGATCAACGACAGGCCGAGCGCCATCAGCACGTAGAAGGCGCCAATGATCAGTCCGTTCGTGACGTTGAACAGCAGCAGCTGCAGCATAGATCGACGCTCAGCTCCCCAGACCGTTGCACTCAACATGGCACGCCTGGAGAGCGATTACACTCCCCAGGCGCAACAGACGGCGGGTCTTAGTTCAAGCCGGCCACTGAAGCGTGCAGCCGGTTTCAGTCTGCGGCGGATTGACCTTGTCCCCCGCGATCACTTGATCGACCTGGAAGAGATCCTCCGGATCCCCCGCGGGCTTCTGTACGGCCTGACCGACGAAGGCGGAAGTCATCAGCTGATGATCGCCGTCGCGGTAATAGACCTTGTTGGGCTGCAGCTTAACCTCGGGCGGCAGCTCGAAATTGCCGAGCGCCCTGGCGAGCTTGACGCCATCGAGTGTCTTTTCGTGGTTGGCAACGAGCGCATAGGTCTGCATTGAGGTGTAACCGAACCAGGTGCGCGCCGTTGGCACCTTGCCGTTGCTACGTTTGCGGATCTCGGCAACAAATTCCTCGACATGCGGCACGCCCGGCTGCCTCCAGTACCATTCGAACATCCAGTTGCCGACGCGCGCCTCGGGCGGCATGCCTTCGAGCGACTCGAGCTCCTGTTGCAATCCGGCGACGTGAATCTGCTTGTCGATGCCGAACTGGGCGATCTGCTTCAAACAGTTCACCATGTCAGAGCCCTGCACCAAAACAAGTAGGACGTCCGGATTGGCCGCGCGCGCCTTAATAAGATAGGCGGAGAAGTCGCTGGTACCGAGCGGCGTGAGCTCGTTGCCAGTCATAGTACCGCCGAGTTTCTGAAGATTGGCCAAACCTGCCTGCTGCAACGTGTGGCCGAAGGAATAGTCAGGCGTAATGAAGTGCCACTTCTTGCCGTACTTGGTGAACAGCAACTCTGACACCGAGTTGGCCTCAGCGCGCGTCGTATTGCAGACCCGGTAGACGTTCCACTTGCAGTCCTTTCCGGTGATGCCGTCGGTGTGGCCACCGGAGACGACATGCAACACCTTCTTTTCGGCGGTGACCTGCGCCATCGCCTGCGCGATGCCCGAGTTGACGTCGCCGATGATGAACTGCACCTGGTCGCGGTCGATCAGCTTGCGCGTCTTCTGTACGCCGGTGCCGACGTCATTCGCAGAATCTTCAACGAGCAATTCCAGTGGACGGCCGAGAACGCCGCCCTTGGCATTGATCTGCTCGACGGCGAGTTTGGCGCCGATGACTTCGTTATTCGCCACCGCGGCATAAGCGCCCGTCAACGGATCGACCATGCCGATTTTGATGGCGTCGGCTGCGCGCACCGTAATGACGAATGGCGACGCAACTTGCGCTACGCCGGCCGCCAGCGCGGCCTTGATGAGCGCACGGCGATCAAATTTCATCGATCGGGTCTCGTCTTTCATCTCAGTCCTCCCATACATCATTAGTGCCGCCGCCATCCGTTCAGTTTTGGCGATTCAACTATCCGCCTCGACCGACACACTAATGTGTCATGGTGAACCGAAGCAAGACTGTGCGATTGAGCTCCGGAAAATTTACGGAACCACACTCTGACGTCAGGTATCGGGAAGAACGGCACCAGTGACCGCCTTTGGTATACATCGTGCATATAGCCTAAGGAATACCCAAAATGAAATGGCGTGCGGGGCCGCTTCCTGCCCACAACCCCAGGCGGGACCAAACGCACAGCATCGCCACTATTGCAGCATACCGGATGGTCAACCCCGTCCTCGCCGGCCCCGGCGCTAACAGGAGACACCCGTGAGAGGCACTTTGTCGACCCTCGCCATCGTCTGGCGAATTGCCAGCCCATATTTCGGTTCTGAGGACCGCTGGCCCGGCGGCATCCTGCTGGCGGCGGTAATTGCGATCGAGTTGTCGATCGTCGGCCTCACCGTCCTGTTCAACAGTTGGAATAACGTCTTTTACAACGCGCTGCAAAACCGCGATTGGGACGCCTTCGTCACCCAGCTGATCTATTTCTGCTTCATCGCCGGCGCGCTGGTCGTCCTCGCAGTCTACCAACTCTATCTCAATCAATGGTTGCAGATCCGCTGGCGACGTTGGATGACGCGCGCCTATCTCGACCACTGGATGGAGGGCGCAAATCATTACCGCATGCAGTTGCTCGGCGACGCCGCCGACAACCCCGATCAGCGCATCTCCGAGGACATCGCGCAGTTCATCGCTCTGACGCTAAACATCGGCCTGCAGCTGCTCAATGCCTGCGTCACTCTCTTCTCGTTCACGATCATCCTGTGGGGGCTCTCGGCGGCGGCACCCCTGCATGTCTTCGGGATACGCTTCGACATTCCGGGCTATCTGTTCTGGGCGGCGCTGATCTACGCCGGCGCCGGCACGATACTCACCCACTTGATCGGCCGACCGCTGATCGCGCTGAATTTCCAGCAGCAACGTTATGAGGCGGACTTTCGCTTCAACCTGGTGCGGGTGCGCGAAAACTCCGAACAGATCGCGCTGTTGGAAGGCGAAGCCGCGGAGCGCGACCGTCTGCTGATACGCTTTCGCAACGTGGTCGCAAACTGGATGGCGATCATGTCGCGGCAAAAGAAGCTCGTTTTCTTCACCGCTAGCTATGCGCAGGCCGCGGTGGTCTTCCCTTTCATCATGGTGAGCCCGGCCTATTTCGCCAACGTCGTCCAGCTCGGCGGCCTGATGCAGTCGGCGAATGCGTTCGGCCGCGTGCAGGAAGCACTATCGGTGTTCGTCACGGTCTATCGGCAATTGGCGGAATGGCGCGCGGTGGTCGAGCGCTTGTCCGGTTTCGACCAATCGGTGGCGACCGCACGGGCGGTCGCCGTGACGCCGCCGGTCATTGACGTTGTAACCGGCGACGCGCCAGCCGTCTCTTTTAAGGATCTAGCGGTGCGGTTGCCCAATGGGGTGCCGCTGGTGACTACCAACGACCTTGCCATCGGTCTAGGGGAGCGGGTGCTGGTGAGCGGCCCCTCGGGCGCCGGTAAGTCCACCTTGTTCCGGGCGCTTGCCCGGGTCTGGCCGTTCGGCGCCGGCACGATTACGCTCCCAAAAGACGCCCGTGTCATGATCCTACCGCAGCGGCCGTATTTTCCGATCGCGCCGCTCGCCGCCGCGGTCGCCTATCCAGCAGAGTCCGGCAGATTCGACGCTGGACGTGTTGCCGAGCTGGTTGCCACCGTAGGCCTGCCGGAGCTCGCCAAACGCGTCGAGGACGAGGCACATTGGAACCGCATGCTATCACTCGGCGAGCAGCAACGTCTCGGCATCGCGCGCGCACTGCTCCACGCGCCCGACTATCTGTTCCTGGACGAGGCAACCGCCTCGCTCGACGAGGCTTCCGAAGCCGCGTTGTACCGGCTGCTCGAGCAACGTTTAGGGCGCGCGACCATTGTGTCGATCGGGCACCGCGCGACGCTTGCCGCCTTCCATCGCCGCCGGCTGACCTTCAGCCGCGAAGGCGACCGCTACTACGTGCACGAGGGCACGCTGGTGCCGGCGGCCTAGCATCCAGCGCGCAAAGAAGAGCGGCGGCTCGAGAGCCGCCGCTCGTCGAGACAGCTTTTGGATCGCTTACTTCAGATTACTTCCCAAGGTGAGGTCAGCCGCGAGCTTAGCAATGAAGGTGTTACCGCACCAGTTAGAGCCGGCACCGATTGGATTAATCGCCGTCACGTTGCCGAAACCGGAAGCGGTAAAGTCACTCGTGAAGGCGTTGCAATCACCTTTGTTCAGGTCGGTGCCTGAGTAACGCAGATCAAGCGTAAACACCTTCCAGGTCAAGCCGAGGCCGACGTTCCAAGTGTTGTAGCTCTTGTACGGAATACCATTTGCGTAAATGCCCGTGGTTGTAAACGGGCCGAGTCCGATTGTCGTTCCCGCAGGAATTCCATAGAAGGCATCGGTAGTCCCGAACCACTGCCGGCCAAACTCACCCGAGACGTACCATCCGAATGGGCCAATCGCCATATTGGCAGGCGCCGTAAACTTTGCAGTCCCCGACCCGTAGGTGCCCCAAGCGCCGGAGTTCAGGAAGGAGTCCGTGTAGTACACGTTGCCGCCAATCGCCCAGGAGTCGTTCACGTTCCAAGTCGGTTTGAAGTACACCTCCCAGAAGCTCAAATTGGATTTCGAAACGTTACCGTTAATCAGCGCGTTGTCCCCCACACCACACGGCGGCACCCCGCCGATGCACTGGCCACCCGGATACCAGTAATACCAGAAGCCCAGATCGAGCGCGATCGGACCGAAGGTTGGGCGTACACCGCCGTAGAAGTCGATTTCAGCCGCCGCTCGGTTGGTGAAGCTGATGCTCTCCCCCGACAAACCTACATACAACTGGAGGTCCTTGGTGATGTTGTAGCGCGGTTCGAAATAAGCCGCGACCGAGGGCTTGAGGTTTGATTGCGAGATGCCGCGGAAGATGTAGTCGCTCATGATAGCCGAGCCGAACGCGATGTCCCACGGACTAGGTGCGGCGGCCGGAGCCGCCACCGGTGGGGCCTTCACCGCCATATCCGCCGCGAATGCGGGCGCTGCAGCGGAAACTGCCAGCGCCGCCACTACCGACAAAACAACCTTTTTCATTGAACCTGCCCCTTTTTCAGTTCGGCCGACTTTCAGGCCGATACTTTCGCCCCATCGGGGTAATGTTGAAGCCCCGAACCTGGAACATCGCAAGGCAAAAACGGTGGCAATTGCCGCCTTTTTAGGCGTTACTGAGAAAAAGCAATAAAGTGTTGCGTGAAAGTCACAATTTTAAGGTCGCGGACCTTTTTCGAATCCGGACGCAATCCGACTTGTGGATAACCATCCCGAGCATCAACGCGAATTCGATATCGGGAAAATGGCAGCGAGCCCGATCAGGCGGCCGCCGCCTTTTTCCGGTTAGCATCGAGTCGCGCATCGACCAGCGCGACGGTTGCATCGATGGTGGGGTGGCTAAGGCCTTTTTGCCGGGCGATTAGCTGCACCAGCTTGTCGGAGCGCTCGATATTGGGGGCGCCGTTGTTGAGCGCGCGTGCGGCGGATGCTGGACGCGTCAAGCTTTGCGCCGCGGCGGCATATTTCTCGAAGGGCACTAGATCATCCGGCGAAGCGCCGAGCCTCACGCAAAGGTCGTTGACAAAATTGTACACCGATCTCGCCTCTTCGATGTTGGAATGCACCGCTTCCTGCGCGGTTCGCATTCCGTCCGTCGTAATACAGCGATAATTACCGGCGAGCAGCATCGCCCATTTGGCAAGCGGCACGAAGATCGACTCGTAGACTTTCAGCTTCACCGGCAATTCGATTTTGCCTTCCGGAGCGTCGAAGCGCGCGCTTTCGACATCCTTCTCCAGCTGGCGCACGATCGCCGTGTCCTTGGCACTGTCAAAACGCGCGCATTTGAAATTGGTCGGCAGCGTGACCAAGAGCTCATTCGCCTTTCCTTCCGGCGGACGGATCGCCTGCGGGTCGGGACTGTTGAGCGTGATTTTTTTGGGATCGACAGAATCCCAAACGCGCGGATCGGTATAAGCCGGCTCGAGCGCCCTGTAATCGAGTCCAGGGATGCGCTTGATGTAGGGCAGCGGTGGCATGTTCATGATCGACATGCAGGCCACGCGCGACTTGCCCACGGCGTCAAGCAGTTCGCGCACACCCGGCGCACGGTATTGCGGCTCCTGCATGCAAAGTCCGACAAGATCGTAATCCTTTGGGTTGACACCGGTGGCGGGGCCAGCGGTCACCTTGCCGGGTAGCTTGCGTGATTCGAGCAGCACCGGCTCGCTGCGGCCGCGCACCGGCAGCTTGACCCTGAAACCTTCCGAGTTGATGAGCTCGGCTTCCGCCGGTAGGCAGACAAGGTGGATCGAATGTCCACCGAACAACAATTTGGAGGCGAGCAGCGATCCGTATGAAGCTCCCATTAACAAAATCTTATATTTCGTCGGCTTCGCCACCGCTGTTTTTTTTACGGCCGGCTTTCTCGCCTTCGCCGGCTTGCTCTTGCTGACAACCTTCTTGATCGGGCGCCGGACCTTACTGGCCTTTGGTTTGCTCGCCGCGGCGCGCTTGGTCTTCTTCACTTTGCTCTTGCGTTTCTTTGCCATGTCAATCCTCCCGATAATTGCAACGCGTCATTTTGCCGCCTTAACCAATCAATTCTTCCGCCGCGATCTTGTTAGCGCATCCGGTACTGGGCCGCCGGTCGCCCAGTCGAGCAACTCGACCGTATGCACGACCGGAATCGCCGTGCCGGCCGCGATCTGCGTGATGCAGCCGATATTACCCGCCGCAATCACATCCGGCTTCAGCCCTTCGATATTGGCGACCTTGCGGTCGCGCAACCGGTCGGCCAGCGCCGGCTGCAAAATATTGTAAGTGCCCGCCGAGCCGCAGCACAGATGCCCTTCCGGCACATCTTTGACCATGAAGCCGGACTTGCAAAGCAGTTCTTTCGGTGCCTGCGTTACCTTTTGCCCGTGCTGCAGCGAACAGGCCGAGTGGTAAGCGACCGTGAGCGGCCGCGGCGCGGTTTGAGCTGGGATGTCGAGTGCAGCCAGATACTCCGTGATATCCTTGGCGAGGCGAGAAATCCGCGCCGCCTTGGAGGCATAGTCGCGGTCGCTGCGCAACATGAACTCGTAGTCCTTTAAGGTGCTTCCGCAGCCGGACACCGTCACCAGGATGGCATCGAGCCCGGCGCCCTCGATTTCACGCGTCCAAGCGTCGATATTGTTGCGCGCCTGCGTTAGGGCCTGTTGCTCGTGACCCATGTGATGGGCGAGCGACCCGCAACAGGCCTCCCCGGCCGCAACCACCACCTCCACGCCATTGCGGTTGAGCAGACGGATCGCGGCTTCGTTGGTTAACGGCGCCAACACAGGGTTGATGCAGCCCGACAGCAGCGCCACCCGGCCACGGCACGCGCTTTGCGCCCGATAGACCTTGCCGGTGCGCTCGACTGGCGGCGACGGCCTGTAGCGGGGCGTGAGCCGCAACATCGCCGCCATCCTCCTTAGCCCGATCGCCTTCAAGACCGGCGCCAGCGGTCTGAACACCAGGCCCATCACCACCGCCGCCCTGAACAGTGTCAAATCAGGCAGTACGCGTACTAGTAGATTACGCATGGCGCGATCGAACGGCGGACGCCGATAGGTTTTCTCGATGTGCTCACGGGCGTGATCGACGAGGTGCATGTAATGCACGCCCGATGGGCAGGTGGTCATGCAGGACAGACACGACAAACAGCGGTCGATGTGCTTGACCACTTCGGCACTCGCCGGCCGCTCATTCTCGAGCATATCCTTGATTAGGTAGATGCGGCCGCGCGGCGAATCGAGCTCGTCGCCGAGTAGCACATAAGTCGGACAGGTAGCGGTGCAGAACCCGCAATGAACGCAGGCACGCAGAATCTTTTCCGACGAATAGATCTGCGGATCAGCGAGCTGTGCGAGGGTAAAGGCGGTTTGCATGACACGTCGAGATCGAAAACGTGGTTTCCGCGTTGAGGTCAATCCTGCGATATGCGAGCAAAGCGCGTCAGCCTGAAGCGATCCATCCCCAGCGGTGCGTCACAGATTTCCGCCGGCAGATGCCCCGGGTCGTTGCACTTGGCGGCATGCTGAGTTCCATCGCTGACATAGTCGGTCGCGCCCATGATCACTACGACGGCGGCGGTCTGCCGCCCCAACGCGGTCGCCGAGAACACGTCATCGATCGAGAACGAATGAACTCATACTCAGCGCCGCTAAACACCTGCCCACATTCGGCCCGGATTGAGCACGCCCTTAGGGTCGAAGCCCTCCTTCACCCGCTTGCTCAAGGCGGCAAGAGCCGCCTGCTCCGGCTCGAACACATCAACGGCAGCGCGCACCGCAGCGGGAGCCCGCACCAGCGTTGAGTGGCCGCCCAAGCTTCTAACCGCGCCGCGGACCGACGCGGCATCAGGCTCGTCGGCAAACGGCATTGCTGCCCAGAGCAACCCGCCGGCCCAGTCATAAAACATCTGTGCTGCCGGCGTGATCGCCGCAGCGATTTCGTAGCCCTTGCCGGGCGCGGTGGAGATGCGCCACAGCGGCCGCGTGCGCGCGGACTCTGCCGCAAAAGGCTTCACCTCGCGCACGTCACGCCAAAGCGCACGCGAATTTTTCTCGTCGAGCAGCGCGACCTGACCAAAAGGCTTCATTAGAGCGATGAGCGCTTCGGTTCGGTGTTTGACCGAGGAACCGAAGCCTTCCAGCCGCAGCGCGGTCGTCGCCTCCGAATTCGGCAGGCTGTCGAAGCAGGACGCCACGTGGTCGGGCAGATGCGCCGCGCCGGCGACCTCGCAGGCGGAGCCCATCGCCGCGGCCATCGCCTGTGCGGCGCGCGCGTCGTCGAGCCCCCCGACGATCACGGTGGCGACGGTCTCCGCCTTAGGTAGCACCTTGACGGTGATCTCGGTCATCGCCGCTAGCGTGCCCCAAGAGCCGGCGAGTAACTTGCACAGGTCATAGCCGGTGACGTTCTTCACCACACGGCCACCCGACTTGATGATTTCACCCCTGCCGGTGACGGCGCTGACGCCGAGAAAATGATCGCGCGCGGCACCGGCTTTGATGCGTCGCGGGCCGGACAGATTGGCGGCGATCACGCCGCCGAGCGTCCCCTGGCCGGCCTCGCGGCCAAACAGCGGGCCGTAGTCCATCGGCTCGAATTCGAGCTGCTGATTGTTTTGATCGAGCAACGCCTCGATCTCGCTAAGCGGCGTGCCAGCCTTGGCCGAGAGCACCAACTCGGCCGGCTCGTAGAGCATGACACCGGAAAGCGCGGTGAGGTCGAGCGTGATATCCGTTTGGCTGGGACGCCCGATCGCGCGCTTGCTCCCCTGCCCGGCGACTTCCAACACCTTCTGGTTACCGAGCGCCCAGCGCACGGCGTCTTCAACCTCCTTGGCGTCGCGGGGTTTAATGACGTCAGCCATTAGAACCGCGGAATGTCAGGAAACGGCAGTTTGCCGCCGGAAATATGGAGGCGCCCGAGCTCGGCGCAGCGATGCAAGGTCGGAAACAGCTTTCCGGGATTGAGTAGACCCTTGGCGTCAAAGGCGCATTTGACTCGCTGCTGCGCAGCCAGGTCGATTTCCGAAAACATCAACGGCATCAGGTCGCGCTTTTCAACGCCCGCGCCGTGCTCGCCAGTTAGCACGCCGCCAACCTCAACGCACAGCTTCATGATCTCGGCGCCGAACTCCTCGGTCTTCTCCAATTCACCGGGCCTGTTGGCATCGTAAAGGATGAGCGGATGCAAATTGCCGTCGCCGGCGTGGAAGACGTTGGCGCAACGCAATCCGTATTTCTCCGACATTTCCCTTATGCGCTTGAGGACGAAAGGCAGCTTGCCGCGCGGGATGGTCGGATCGACACAGTAATAGTCCGGCGAAATGCGACCTGCCGCAGGAAACGCTGCTTTGCGCCCGGCCCAGAACAACAGCCGTTGTTGTTCGGACGTGGAAGCCCGGCAAGATAGAGCGTTGCACTTGGCAGCGATGATCTCGATGCGCTCAATTAGATCGTTTGCCTCGGCCAGCGGCCCATCGACCTCGACAATCAGCAGCGCCTCGACATCGAGCGGGTAGCCGGCATGGACGAACTCCTCGACCGCGTGGATCGCCGGCTTGTCCATCATCTCCATGCCGCCGGGTATGATGCCGGCGGCGATGATCGCTGAGACGCAGGCGCCAGCGTCTTCCGACGTGGGGAAGCCGATCAACATAGCGCGCGCGGTCTCCGGCTTCTTCAGGATGCGCACGGTGATTTCGGTGATAACCCCGAGCAATCCTTCCGAGCCGTTGATGAGCCCAAGCAGATCGTAACCACCGGCATCAAGATGCTTGCCGCCGATGCGGATCATCTCGCCCGTCATCAGCACGATCTCACAACCGAGCACGTTGTTTGTGGTCATGCCGTATTTCAGGCAATGCACGCCGCCGGAATTCTCCGCCACGTTGCCGCCGATGGTGCAGGCAATCTGCGAGGACGGATCGGGCGCGTAATAGAAGCCCGCGTCGGCGACCGCGTTGCTTACCGCGAGATTGGTGACGCCCGGTTCGACCACTGCGACACGACTTTCAAAGTCGATCTCGCGGATACGGTTGAATTTGGCCATGCCCAGCAGCACGCCGTCAGCGAGCGGCAAGGCTCCGCCGGAGAGCGAAGTGCCGGCCCCCCGTGGCACCACCTTGATGCCCTCGTCATGGCAATAGTGCAGCACCTGCGCGACCTGCTCGGTAGTCTCCGGCAGTACCACGACCATGGGCGGCTGGCGGTAAGCGGTGAGCCCGTCGCTCTCGAACGGCTTCATTTCCCGCTCTGTCGCGATCACACCTTCACCAGACACTATGGTGCGCAGGGCCGCCACAATGCGGTCCCGCCGCGCCAGTACGGCGCTATCGACCTCGGGCATTTTCAGGGACATAGGGGCACCCGGCTCTGTGTTCCCGCCACAGTATCAGTCATTTGATGGCCGACACAAAGGGCTGGCACAACTGCCCGGAACCGGGCCCACCCAAGTAGCATAGAGCCACGACAAAAGCTGAAGCCATGAGAGCGCCCCTTCTGATCGTCGCATTAGTCATAGCGGCCATCCCGACCCGGTCGGCGACCATACCTTCCGCGAATGCCTGCCTTGGGCCTTTCTCAAATCGGCCCGAATGAAAAAAAGAAGTGACTGCAACCGTTAGACCGCCGAAAATAAGCTAAGGGCCATTTGACCTCGGTCAAAGTCCGGGAGCCGCTGGCGCATAATTTCATTTCTGTTTTTGGAGGCCCGGTCGGGAGAAATTGTCATGATCAAGGACATGGTCGTCAACCTCGGGCTAGGAGCGAATGATCCGGCCAGCGATTTCGCCATATCGGTGGCCGACGCATTCGAAGCGCACGTGCTGGGCCTGGCCTTCGTCTACGATCCGGTGATCCCTGGTTCC
>Ga0207788_1000053_pt1 | contig 17577 bp, 18 predicted proteins | sample LuqExpMetageno79_FD_187836 | JGI IMG/M metagenome (GOLD analysis project Ga0207788, IMG submission 187836) | Tropical forest soil microbial communities from Luquillo Experimental Forest, Puerto Rico - Sample 79 (SPAdes) | ecosystem: Environmental > Terrestrial > Soil > Tropical forest ... | reverse complement strand
CGGCTCTCGCCGCGAGGATCCGACCGCCGCCACCTATTCGGCCGAGGACATTGCGTTGGTGCAGCACGATATCGGCAAACTTGCGCAATATACCGTCGACATGGGCGCCTCGATCGACCTGCTCGATTTGTCGCTGCGCATTCCGCCGTGGGAGCCGATGCATGCGCTGACGCCCGACGAAACGCGCAGCACCAAGCTCGTGACCGAAGAGCCGGCTGCGCCACCGGTGGCTGCAACCGTTGCCGCGGCCCCGGTTGCTAAGACGCTGGCGAGGCCGCCCGCGGTCAATGGTGAAAACGTGAGCAAGATCAGCGAACAGCGCTGGTCCATGGTCGACAATGCCGGGGCGACGGCTTTGGCGCGGCACCATACGCTCACCATTGAAGGCGACGAGGTCGGCAGTTTCGATCTGATGGTCGCCTGCGGCGCTGCCGGCGACCGTTATGACGTGAGCTACCTTGAACACCGCTATAACGGCGACCGCGTGGCGCTGCCGACCGATGCAGGCATGGTGACGGTGACTGTTTCGGTCGGCCTCATGTCCGCTTCGCTCAAGGTGGTGTCGTCGGAGCACCTCAGCGATCCAGACGAGCGCATCACTCGTGCCGCTGGTACGGTGCCGGCCGCACTGATCGACACTTTTGCTGCGGTCGGCAACCATTCGATGCTGATCGAAACGCGCATCGCCGGAAATCTGACCGGCATCCGTCTCGGCAACACCGGCGCGCAGGCAAACCTGCCGCGGCTTGCCGCGAGCTGCTCGAAGGCGATCGACAATCGCGCCGACCTCCAGTCGCCGAAGACCGGCGGCTTGGCCTCGGCGCGGTAACTACGCCGGTTGCTTTAGCGCTTTCTTCGCCTCGATCTGATCGAGCGCCGACACCACTGCGTCGAACGTAAGCATGGTGGAGGCATGGCGCGCCTTGTAGTCGCGCACCGGCTCTAGCATGGCAATATCGGCCCATTTGCCGGTCGGCGCAGGGCCGTTTTCCTTCAGCATCTTGCGCACGGTCTCACGCAACTCGCGCAGCTCAGCCGCCTTCGCGCCGATCACATGGCGGGCCATGATGGAGGAGGATGCTTGGCCGAGCGCGCACGCCTTCACCTCATGGGCGAAATCCGACACCAGCGGACCGTCCATTTTCAGGTCAACGGTGACCGTAGACCCGCACAACTTGGAATGGGCCGTGGCGCTGGCATCGGGCGCGGCGAGGCGGCCAAGGTGGGGGATATTGGCCGCCAAGTCGAGGATTTTGGCGTTGTAAACGTCGTTAAGCATTTCGGAACTAAGGGTTGGCCCGGATTGCGAGATTGCCTCGACCGTGTAAACGCCTATATAGGGGCAGATCCGACGGCGCGGGAAGGGGTTCCCGCCGCTGGCTTATCGGGCCACGTAGAATGGGAATGCGGCGTCCAGACGCCCCGCAGTGGACTAAAGCAATCTGCGGCCGGCCTACTGACGCGGCCACCCCGGTGACACTCCCGGCGCCCCGCGCCGGTCGAACGGAGAGACCGTTATGGACGCCAAGAACGCCAACGTGAAGCCCTGGCCGAAGCAGGGCTTGTCCGAGCATGTGCGGGTACCACCGACGCCGGTTGAGCCACGCCCATCGCGCGAGGAGGCGGAGGCCGCCGTGCGCACGCTGATCGCCTATGCCGGGGACGACCCGAATCGCGAGGGTGTGCTCGATACGCCGAAACGCGTGATTGACGCCTACGAAGAGCTCTACCAAGGCTACCGCGAATGTCCAGTGGACGTGCTCGACCGCACCTTCAGCGAGACGGGCGGCTATGACGACTTCGTGCTGGTGAAGGACATCGCCTTCAATTCGCATTGCGAGCATCACATGATGCCGTTCTTTGGCAAGACGCACGTTGCCTATATGCCGGTGGAGCGCGTGGTGGGCCTGTCGAAGCTGGCGCGGCTTGTCGACGTCTACGCCAAGCGGCTGCAGACCCAGGAGCATCTGACGTCGCAGATCGCGACCGCGATCGACGAAATCCTGAAGGCACGCGGCGTCGCCGTGCTGATCGAGGCCGAGCATATGTGCATGTCGCTGCGCGGCGTGGAGAAGCCCGGCGCCCTGACTGTGACAACGCATTTCACCGGCGCGTTTCGCGACGACCCGAACGAGCAGGTTCGCTTTATTACCATGCTGCGTGGGCAGCAGCGATAAGCCGCTGAAGTCGCTAGTCGGCGTTACAATTTCACACCGAGTTATCGCCGGGCCTGTCCCGGCGGTCCAAGATGACGTGCATCGCCTTATTGATTGCGAGAACGTGGGATTGCCATGGCAGACAAGACCAATATCGAAGAATCCCTCGCCTTCACCCCCAAGTTCGGCGCCGATGGTCTGATCACCGCGGTCGCCACCGACGCCAAATCGGGAGACGTGCTGATGGTCGCGCAAATGAACGCGGAAGCCGTGCGCAAGACGGTCGAAAGCGGCGAAGCCTTTTATTACAGCCGATCGCGCAAAAAACTGTGGCGCAAGGGCGAAAGCTCCGGACACGTGCAGCGCGTGATCGAGCTGCGCGTCGACTGTGACCAGGACGCGCTCTGGCTCAAGGTCGAACAGGTCGGCGAGGGCGCTTGCCACACCGGACGGCGCTCATGCTTCTACCGGGCGCTGCCGCTTGGGCAGAAAGCTGCGCTGAAACTTGAATTCCGCGACGCTGAGAAGACGTTCGACCCAAGAAATGTCTACCCCGGTGAAATGAAATAACTAACCGCCAAAATTTTTAAGCCGATCACGTTTGCCCTGATCCGGCGGCCCCAACTGTCGGAACAGGTGTCCCCGCGATGTCGGGCCGGCCATTAACCGCGCTCGCAAGTACCAGATTTATTTCACCCGTTGCAGCAACGCCTGCGCCCGCGCGAGGTGCGGGCGGTCGTACATCTTGCCGTCGATACCGACAGTGCCAGCGCCGGGCTTCGCCTCGAAGGCGGCAACGATCGCTTTGGCCTTTTCAATCTGCGCCGTGCTCGGCGTGAACACCTCGTTGATCACCGGAACTTGCGCGGGATGAATGGCGAGCCTCCCGGTAAAACCGTCGCGGCGCGCTAGCTCGGTGTCCTTACGCAGCACGTCGGTGTCGCGGAAATTGACGTAGATGGTCTCGATCGCTGGCACTTTCGCCGCCGCCGCCCCGAAGAGGCACATCGCCCGCGCAATGCGGTAGGGCTCGGTGAGTGTGCCGTCGATTTCGCGGTTCGCCTCAGCGCCGAGCTCGGCGGAAAGGTCCTCTGGGCCCCAGGTCATGCCGATCAGGCGCGCGCTACAATTGCGGTAGCTGCCGGCGCTGAACAGTCCAGCGGGGGATTCCACTGTCTGCGCCAAAATCTTGATCTCGCCTTCCGGCAGGCCGGCGAGTGCTTCGCGCACGGTCAGCTTGGCGTCAAGATGGATGACGGTGGCGCCGCCTTCCGCCTTGGGGAGCAGGACGGCATCGGGCTTACCCGGCACAACGGCATCGAGGTCGGCGTCGGTCATTCCGGTATCGAGGCCGTTGATCCGCACCAACAGCTGCGGGCGATCCCTGCGCGATTGCGCGCTCTTCAAGAAATCCAACGCAAGTTTGCGCGCCGATTCCTTGCTCGCGGCTGCAATCGAATCCTCGAGATCGATGATGACACCGTCGGCGCCGCTCGCCATTGCCTTGTCAAGCTTAGAGCCACCGTCGGCGGGCACGAACAGCAGAGAACGCATCACTTCGGCCGCATCAAGATGAACGCATTGCGTTGACATTCGGCGACTAACGTGCCGTCCTGCTTGAACGCCTTGTGATGGAAGGTGACGATGCCGGCGCCGGGGCGCGATCTTGACTCGCGCTTCGAGACGACCTGAGTCGTACAGTGCACGGTGTCGCCCTCGAACAGCGGATTAGGAAATTTCACGTCGGTCATCCCGAGATTAGCAATCGTAGTGCCGACCGTCATGTCGGACACCTGAATGCCGATCATCAGCCCAAGCGTGAACAGCGAGTTCATTAGCGGCTGACCCCACTCGGTCTCTTGCTCACAGAAGTGCCGGTCGATGTGCAGCGGCTGCGGATTGAGCGTCATGTTGGAGAACAACATGTTGTCCATCTGTGTGACGGTGCGGGTATAACGATGCTCGTAGGTCTTGCCGACCTCGAAGGCTTCGAAATAAAGCCCGCCGCGCTTATGCCGCTGGACCGTTTCCCCCATCGGCTCCTCCACTCGAGACAGGCTATTTGCCCGCCGCTGTTACAATTCATGTACCATAATTACCGAGGATCGACAGATTTCCGAACGGCCCGCATTTCAGGCCCGGGATCGCAAGGCCCGTCAGGGCGATCGATGCCATTATAGCCAACGCATCGGCCAGGGTCGCCGGGGCGACCCGCGACGCGGCGCGCTAGACCGGCGCCCGCTTCGACGATCTGAACCGGACAACCACCCCGTTTCCGCGCACGGACTGCACCAGTCCGGACCTGGCCGGACGCAAGCGTCGCCGCCCAACCCAGTTGGTGACACGCGAGTCTATGGCGCAGGCTAACCGCCGCTGCCGGAGGCCGCGGTACCGATGATCGCGCGGCCGCCCAAGGCGCGGCCGTTCTTCCAGTCCATGTTCACCGACCGCGTGGTCAGCGCGGTAGCGCGGCCGCGAGGAATCTCGGGACCCGGTCCAATGCGCCGGCCAAACCGTTCCTATATCCAATTTATTCGCGGATCGAGCGCGGGGAGCTTAGCGTTTCGTTAACGTGCTCTCAATTTCTATGGTGAACACTTTGTTAAGCCTCCTTGGCTAGGCTTGCGACTACCGTCAATTTGAATTGAAGGCTATCGCGTCGGTCGTCTCATGATTGTTCGTCAGTTCCTCCAGTGGGTACGCCGTGCTCCGCCCGGTGAAAGGGCAGAGGCTACTTCTGCGCTGGCACGGGCCTACCTTCATTCCGATCTGTCGCCCGACGATCGCGCTGCCGCCGAAGGTGCGATGATCATGCTGCTCGATGATCCTTCGCCACTGGTGCGCCGCGCGTTGGCGGAAGTCTTCGCATCTTCGCGGAAGGCGCCGCGCGTCATCGTGCATGCGCTTGCCGCCGATCAGCCCGACATCGCGATGCCGCTCCTCGCGCGTTCGCCGCTTCTACTGGAGCAGGATCTGGTCGATCTGATCGCCACCAGTCAGCCCGAAGCGCAGATGGCGATCGCCGGGCGCGCCATGTTGCCGCGCTCGCTCGCCGCCGCCATCGCCGAAGTCGGCTCAGCGGAGGCTTGCCTCACGCTCGTTGAAAATCCTGACGCCGATATCGCGCCGTTCTCGATCGATCGCATCGTCGAACGCTTCGGCCATCTGGCGGCGATCCGGGAGTCGCTGCTTGGGCGCGACGACCTGCCGATGGCGATCCGCCAGGCGCTGCTGTCAAAGCTGTCGCAGACGCTCGCCGGCTTCGTGGCCGGACGGAAATGGATGGGGCCCGAGCACGCCGAATGTGCTGCGCGCGAGGCCTGTGAGAAAACGACCGTCGCACTCGCCGCGGAGATTCCTTACGAAGAGGTCAGCGCGCTGGTGCAGCATCTGCGCCAAAGCGGCCAGCTAACCGCCGGGATGATCCTGCGCGCGCTGCTCTCCGGCAACGTCGTACTCTTCGAGGAGGCGCTGGTAGAATTATCTGGCGTACCGATCGAACGTCTCACCAGCTACATCCACGACCGCAATATTTCCGGCTTTGCCGCGCTCTATACTAAAGCCGGGCTGCCCGACGTTGCCTACCCGGCCTTCCGCGAGGCGATTGCTGCCATGCGCGAGGGCATGCTGGTTGGCGAGCACGGCGGGGTGGCGAGGCTCAAGCGGCGCATGGTCGAGCGCGTGTTGGAAGCCTGCGCTCAGGAACGCGGTCGCGATCTCGCTTCGCTACTGGCGCTGCTGCGGCGCTTCGCCGTCGAGGCGGCGCGCGAGGAAGCGCGTATGTTCTGCGACGATCTGGTTGCGGTGGATCATGTCGCGCCGCCGTTGGCGCAGCTCGAAGACACGCGGCTGGTGGCCTAGGGCGCAATCGATCTATCGTGAATATTCCTGCTGATGCGCGCGAGTTGCCGCTGTCCTGTTAAAGACGCGCATCCAACCGTATTGACGTGCTGGGCGCAAATTCGCGACCACATTCACGATGCCCGTAAAGACCGCGTTTCCCGGTCATCGACGACAACCCAATACGCGCCGACGTCGCGCACGGGCCACCAGGCGTAGGCTGTTAAACACCAGTTGCCGTAAAAACCCACCCGACTATGACTTCGACTGTACTGGCGAGTTAGGCCTGCAGCAGGCTCGCCATGATGCGCTCGCGGGTGAACGGCAGGTCGCGGATGCGTGCTCCCAGCGCGTGCGAGACGGCATTGCCGATGGCGGCAGCGGTCGGGCCGGCGGTGGCTTCGCCGACGCCAAGCGGTACTTCGTCCTTGGTGTTGAGCAACTCGATGTCGATCTCAGGCACTTCGCTGAATTTCAGGACCGGGTAAGTCTCCCAGTCGAACGAGGCGATGCCGTGGTCGAAGCGCACTTGCTCCTTGAGCACCCAGCTCGCCGACTGGATGATCCCGCCTTCGAGCTGATTGATCGCGCCGTCCGGATTGACCACCAGACCGGCGTCGGTCGCGCACCAGACGTGACGCAGACGGATTTCCAAGTCGACCGCGAGTTCGACCACCACGGCTGAGTAGGCAGCCTTGTTCTTATAGCGGGCGAAGGCGATGCCGCGGCCGGTGCCGGTGCCACCGGGTTCCTTCGGATTCCACTTCGCCATCGCGGCGACCGTTTCGATCACTGCACACGCGCGTTTGTCGGAGATCATCGACAGCCGGTAAGCGACGGGGTCCTGGCCCGCGCGCGCTGCCAATTCATCGACGCAGCACTCCGCCGCAAACACGTTCGGCATGGCGCCGAGGCTCCGGAGCGCCGAGGTGCGCACCGGTGCATCGGTGATCAGATGGTGCAGGATGCGCTTAGCGCCGATGTCGTAAAGCGGCTCGCCGTTGCGGGTAGCGCCACCGCCACTTGCCTCCGGTACGTCGTTCGGCGGCGGCTCGGGCATCGGATTGGGCAGCGCTACGGCCCCGAGCAGAACGCCGCCGGCGCCGGGGCGCTTGCTGTGGGTCGGGCTCCAGATTTCCTGCGTCCAATCGGTTGGCTTGCCGACCTCGTCAAGCAGCGCACGCACCTTGACGATCATGGCCGGGGTCTTCGGCTCGTAGACGAATTCCTCCTCGCGCCGCCAGCGAACGCGGATCGGCTTGCCGGGCATCCGCATGGCGATGATGGCAGCATCGGCGGCGGCATCGTCGGCGCCGTTATGGCCGTAGCAGCCGGAGCCTTGCACATGATGCACGCTGATCTTTGCGACATCGAGCCCGAGCGCCTTCGCCAGCGCCGAGCGCAACGGGAATACGCCCTGGCAATGCGTCCACACAGTCAGATGGCCGTCGCGATATTCGGCAAGGCCGCAGGAGGGTGAGATCGAGGCATGCGCCAGATAGCCGCGCGAATAGGTCGCCTCGAAGCGCTGGCGCCCCTGCGGCTCGCCTGCTTCGGGCGCGCCGAAAGCGCGGTCGACATAGGGCTGCTGCTGCAGGCTCGAGGCTTCCGCCTGCAGTGCGGTCGGCGCCTCGACGTTCTGCCAGCTCACCGCGTTGAGCGCGGCTGCCGCTGCGAGATCAACCGCCGTCTCGTCGCCGCCGACGATGGCGAGGAAATTGCCGTTGCGCACGAATTCGACCGGTGCCTTGGCGGCGCGCTTGATGGCCTCCTCGTCGATGGCGCCGATCGTGGCACCGCGGTTGAGCTGGCGCACCACCCGGGCATGCACCATGCCAGGCAGTTGCATATCATGGATGAAGATAGCGTGGCCGAACACCTTGTCGGGCAAATCGAGGCGGGCAGCGCTTTCGCCGATATGCTGCATCTGGCCGAGGGCTTTGAGCTTGCCCGTGCCGGTTGCCTTCATGTTGAGATCGACCGCGGCTGCGAGTGTCCAATAGTCCTGGCCGGTGGCAGCGCCCTTGCGTAGGACGCTGCCGTCGCGGATTGAAAGCTCGCTGGCTGGACAGCCGATCACCTTGGCGGCCTGGTCAAGGAACAGCGCGCGAACGTCGGCGCAGGCCTGCCGCATGGCCACACCACCGAACTGCATCGACTGGCTGCCGGCGGTGTAACCCTCGTTGGGCGTGAGCTCGGTATCGCCGGAGTGCAGCTCAATGCGCGACATCGCCACGTCGAGCTCATCGGCGGCGATTTGAGCCATCGCGGTCAGTACGCCTTGGCCGATCTCGACGCGGCCGGTGTTGACGGCAACCTTGCCGGAGGCCGGAAAGGAAACCCAGCGCGCGAGCGTCGGATTTTCGTTCAGCGGGCCGGGCCACTCCGGGGCGTTCATGCTCTAGCTCCCGCGCGCGCCTGCACCGCAGCTTTCTCGACGGCGCGCATAATGCGGTTATGCGAGCCGCAGCGGCAGATGTTGTCGTCGAGCGCGGCGGCGATCTCAGCGCGGGTCGGCGAAGGGTTCTTGTCGAGCAGTGCCTTTGCCGAGATCAAGATACCTGACAGACAGTAGCCGCACTGGCCGGCCTGCTCGTCGAGGAAAGCGGTTTGCAGTGGGTGAGGGTGTTCCGGCGTACCAAGGCCTTCGACGGTGACGACCCGCTTGCCGGCGACACTCCAGACCGGCTTGGCACAGCACTTCTCTGGCTTGCCGTCGATCAACACCATGCAGCAGCCGCACTGCTCGAGGCCACAACCGAAGCGGGTGCCCACCAAGCCGAGCTCGTTGCGCAGCACGTTGAGTAGCGGCGTCTCCTCGTTGTCGAGCGATACGCTGACGCGCCTTCCGTTCACAAAGAAATCAAAGTTTGGCATTCCCGACTTCCGATCAGAAACCGAACTGCTCGCGCAAGATACGTTCATCGAGGCTGTGGCCGGGATCGAACAACAGGTTGAGCGAGATGCTGTGATCCATTTCGATATCGACGCGATGCGCCGAGCGCACCTCATCGGAATCGGCGACCGCGGAGACCGGCCGCTTGTCGGCCTCCTTCACTACGACGGTGACCTTGGCCTTATCCGGGAGCAAGGCGCCGCGCCAACGCCGCGGTCGGAACGGGCTGATCGGGGTGAGCGCCAGGAGGGGTGCATTGATCGGGATGATCGGACCTTGTACCGATAGGTTATAGGCGGTTGAGCCCGCCGGCGTCGCCACAAGCATCCCATCGGCGGCGAGATTGGGGAGACGCTCCTTGCCGTCGATCAGGATGCGCAGGTGCGCGGCCTGCGCACTCTGGCGGAAGAGTGACACCTCGTTGATCGCGCGATGCTCGAATGTGTGGCCTTGGGCATCACGCACGCGCATCACCAGCGGGTGAATGACGGTGATGTGGGCTGCGTTGAGCCGGTCGACCAAGTGATCGAGCGAAAATTCGTTCATCAGGAAGCCTACGGTGCCGCGATGCATGCCATAGATCGGCTTGCCGGATTTCATGATCTTGTGCAGGGTCTGCAGCATCATGCCGTCGCCGCCGAGCGCGACGATGACGTCGGCTTTGCCCGGCTCGGCGTTGCCGTAGAGCTTCTCCAGCCGCTCACGGGCCTCGCGCGCCTCCGGCATCTGGCTGGCGACGAAGGCGATCTCGCGGAAGCGCTTGGCCTTTAGGCTCATGGAGGGGTTACAGATTATGGAACGTGCGGTGCTCGTCTATACGACCTGGCCCTCGCTTGTCGAGGCGGAGCAGGCGGGGTGCAAAATCGTCGAGAAGCGCCTGGCAGCTTGCGTCAATATCCTGCCGGGAATGGTCTCACATTACTGGTGGCAGGGCAAAATCGAGCGGGCGGAGGAGGCGGTGATGCTGGTGAAGACACGCGCGTCGCTGGCCGACGCAGTCGGCATCGCAGTGAAGGAATTGCACTCCTACACGACGCCATGCGTCATTGTGTTGCCGGTGGAGCAGGCCGAGTCTGCCTATCACAAATGGATCGTGGACGAGACCTCGGCCTAAAACAAAATCGCCGGGTAAGGGCGATGACGCATTGCTGATTTCGATGGCGGTCAGTACGTCGCCTTGCCTTCGATGACGTCGTTGAGCTGACGGTACTCTTCGCAGGTGGTGTTGCCGCAGATCAGCTTCACCTTCTGCAGATCTTCGAGCGCCTTGAGCCGGTTGCCCTGCTCCATCTGCCACATGCCGTAATAGGACCAGGTGCGCACATGGTTGGGATCGGCTGCGAGCGCCTTCTCGTACCAGATCTTGGAATCCTCATAATCGCCCATGCGGCGATAGGAGTAGCCGATATAGTTGTCGACGTCGGGATGGTCGTCGCGACCGAGTGCGTGCATGGCGGCAATGCCGCCTTGATAGTCGCCACCGAGGATCAGTTGGCGGGCGGCGCGATAATCGCGCAAGAACTTCTCCGAGGCGAGCTTCTGTTCCTGCTGCTCGATGGCGCTGCCATCGTTCTTTTTCTTCTTGCTGCTGTCGCGGGGCGGATTGTCAGTGCCCATGGCGTAAACGGTTGCTGGCGTTATGCTGAGGGCGGTCACCAGCAGGGCGGAAGCGAAGATACCGAGGGCGCGAACGGTCCGGGACATTGCAGGGGGACTCCTCTGAAGGCGCGATAGTCAGGATAGGACGAATCGTTCCGCTCTGTCCAAAAACAATCCGCGCTCGGCGCCTAGTCCCGCCTTTCGAAGATTTAACAATGTCACAATTCCGCCGCCGCACGGACATCCCCCGGGCGGGTCCTTGAACCGCCGATAAAGGCGCACTTCAGAGGAGGTTCAGTGGCTTAAGCGCATGTTGTCGGGCAACGATCGACATGCAGTCGGTCGGCCGAATGACCCGGGTTCACGGCAACCCGTATGATAAGGATAACAAACATGTTTAGGACTCTCGCTGCTGCCGTCGTGGCGGCTACCCTGATTGGCGGCCCGGTGTTGGCGCAAGGCACAGCCCCGGCTACCACCAGCAACCAGCCTGCGGCGGCGAAAACCAATGCGCCGAAGAGCAACGTCAACGTTGCCAAGACCCATAGCGTCAAGACGGCGAAACACGTGAAGCATCGCCGTCAGATCGTTCATGCCCGCCACATCAAACAGGTGAAGCAGGCCAAGCACTCCGCGAAGAATAAGCCGGCTGGTTGATCGGCGGCGCCTCTGGTTAGAGGGCTTCGCCTGTGGTCAGAGGGGGCGCGATGGCTTCACCGGGCAAAAGGAACGTTTCACCATAGAAACTCAGCTTCGGGTCACCGGCGCCGCCTACATCAACTGGACGTACTCGACCAAGCACGGCGTTGATCTCGCCGACAAACTCGCCGTCAACCTCGTAGCGCGCTACCTCGTGGCGCGCTACGAGGACGCAATCTCGGTTTCAACAGAGAAGACCTCAGCCTGATTCCGCTCGATATCCCAAGCATCATTACGAGAATGCTTTGACTCGCTGAGGCTCGCGCGTCAATGGCAGGATTCGCCTGACGAACTAGAGCGGCTGCCACATCGCGGGCACCAGTTCGTAGCCGGCGCCGTTTCTAACGATGTGGCCGCAGGCCGGGAAAGGAAAGTGATAGGCCTCGATCAGTAGACGGTCGGCCGCGGCCTGGTCGAGCATGGCATTACGCGTTTGCGCCGCCAGCGGCCCGTCCATGTCGTAGCTCGGCTGCCATTCGGGATGGCGCACGAATAGCCACGGCTCGCGGGCGGTGTCACTTAACGCAAGCATCGATTGCTTACCGGAATGGATCGTGAAGGCGGTGTGACCGGGGGTGTGGCCAAACGCCGGTACCGAGACGATGCCGGGCGCCACTTCGTCTCCCGGCTTGAACTGCTGCACTTCCTTGGCGATGTCCTTGAAAATGCGCTGTGCGTTGAGGAAGTAGCGGTGCATGGTCGGGTCGCTGGCCCGGCTCATGTTGCCGTTGTCCATCCAGAACGACCATTCCGGTTCGGGCACCAGAATCTCGGCATTGGCGAAGACCTTGTCGCCTTCCTTGGTCTTGATGCCGTCGATGTGGTCAGGATGAAAATGCGAAATGAGAATTGTATCGATCGCGCTCGGTGTGACGCCGGCGGCGGCGAGATTGACGTTCATGAGGCCAGCGCTGTCGGTAATTTGCCCAGCCGTGCCGGTGTCGATCAGCACCAGCTTGGAGCCGGTGTTCACCAAAAGCGCGGTGAAGGAAATCGGCAGCACGCCCGGTGCCAGGAAGGCCGCGGCGAAGGCTTTGTTCACGTCCGCAGGGCTGGCGTTGCGCACGAACTCATTGTCGATCGGCAGATTCCAGATGCCGTCGTACAGTGCCGTGAGCTGGTAATCGCCCAGATTGTAGCGGTAGACGCCGGGACCTTGCGTGCTGGCAATTGGAGCGCTGGCGCGCGCCAGCGCAGCGCAGCCAGCGGCGAGCAGGGGACCGGTCAGAACGGCGCGGCGGGATATCATGCGCTTCTGTCCTCTCAGGTCAGCGCGGCGTTTGTTCGGCGGATCACGAGCTCTGCAAATACCGCGCCGCGCGATTTAGTTCTGGTCGGCCTTGATTTAGCTCTAGTCGGCCTTGATGTCGTTGTCCTTCGCTACTTTGCCCCAAATCTGCATCTGCTTGGCGAGGAATTCACGCTCAGCCTCAGGGCCGCCCAACAGCAGCGTCACCTGCTGCGTTTCGACGAGTTGCTTGGAGATGCGCTCCTCGCCCAAGGTGTCGGCGAGCGCCTTGCCAAATTTCTTGATGATCGACTTCGGCGTTCCGGCCGGGGCGAAGATACCCCACCAGGCATAGGCTTCGAAATCGGGAAACCCGCTTTCGATGACGGTCGGCACCTGGGTGAGGAACTGGTTGCGGGTCTTGCCAGTCTGCGCGAGCGCCCGCAGGTTGCCAGTGTTGACTTGTGGCATTGATAGAGCGGTGCTGCCGACGAGCAAGTCGACATGGCCACCGAGCGCGTCGGTCATCGCCGGGCCGCCGCCGCGATAGGGAACGTGCACGAGCTTGACGCCCGCGCGTTGCGCGAGGAGCGTCATAGCAAGATGGCCGACGCTGCCGCTGCCGACCGAGGCATAGCTGATGGTGCCGGGACTTCTTTTCGCCGCTTCGATGACATCTTGCAGGTTTTGGAACGGTTTTGCCTTCGAGGTGGCGATCAAATAGGGCGCCGTGCCGATCAGTAGTACCGGATCGAGGTCCTTCTCGGTGTCGTAGGGCAGGCTCGGCAGTACGAACGGGTTGGCGGCGTGATTGTCGAACACGATGAGCCAGGTGTTACCGTCCGGCGGCGACTTCGCCACCCAGGCGGTGCCAACGCTGCCGGAGGCGCCGGCACGGTTCTCGATGATCACCGTCGTGCTGAGCCTTTCCTGCAGTGGCACCTGCACCAGCCGCATGATGGCGTCCGAGGATCCGCCCGGCGGATAAGCGACCACCACGCGAATATTGCTTGGAGGCCAAGCCTGCGCCTGCGCCGCGATCGGTACGGCCATGGCGCCCAGCACGAGCGCGCGCCGCGTGAGCTTCATCGGGCCCCTCTCATCGATAATTTTTTACGCCGTGAGGATACAATTTTCCGGGTTGTTGCGCATCGGTTGCTGGCCGAACCGGTGCAGGCCGCTATGATTGCGGCGGAGGCGGCGACAATGCCGGTGCGGAATTCAAGAATGAGGTGGCTCGCGTTACCGGCGATTGTTTTGCTCGCCGGATGCTCGACCGATATCGGTCCGAGCAGGGAAGAGATCAAGACGCAGTGGGAGCAGCAGAACGTCTTCCCGCAAAGCTACAAAAGCGACCTGCTGGCATTCCTGCGCACCTATCTCAACGATCCGAGTCACGTCCGCGGTGCGGCGGCATCTCTGCCGGTACGCAAGGATGTCGGTGCGGGCGAGCGTTACGTCGCTTGCGTGCGCTATGACGCGCGTAAAAGCGACGGCAAATATGCCGGACCGAAAGAGGGCGCGGCGATCTACGTGTCGGGCAAGCTCGACCGCTTCCTCGATACGCCGCTCGAGACGAAGCAGTATTGCAAAGACGCGGCCTTCCAGCCGTTCCCCGAGCTCGAGACGCTCGCGCGCTAGCACGAGCCGGACGTGCGACAACCGCCGGGCTCGGCGAGCTCGGCGGCCCCAGTTCAGTCAGTCAAACAGGTAGAAAGTAGCCTCGGGCGACGAGGTCACTTAACCTTGAGGTTCTCCGCCGATGTCTTCCCGCGGTTCTCGACGAGTTCGTACTGAACGGTCTGACCTTCGTTCAGTGTGCTTAGTCCCGCTCGTTCAACTGCCGAGATGTGCACGAACACATCCTTGCCGCCTTCCTGCGGCTGGATGAAGCCATAGCCCTTCGTCGGATTGAACCACTTCACCGTGCCCTGAGGCATGCTAGATCTCCGAGGTATTGCCAACGCCGGTAGTCTGGCACAGTCTGCGACCACCGAACAAGGTCTCGCTGGATGCGACTGACGAGAATTTTAGCGACGTAAGAAGGCCAATTCTTGTGCATATCGCGATCGTTCTTCTCGGAACTGCGACGATGCCGAGCAGGTGCACCCAACACAAAGTATCGGTCGTCCCGCGGTTACCAACACGCGCCCAAGCACCGTTTGTGATAGTCACGTCAAACAGGTAAAACTTAGCCACCCGGATCTGCCCTTCGAGCGACTGCAAGTTTTCAACCTCTCGTGCAAACGTATATGACATTTGCGATCGACGGAACGCGGTTCACAAGTTTGCTACTGTACTTAGGGGCAATGCCACTAGCAGTTTGCTGAAAAACCTGGAAATTGAAGCTTTGCTCTCTTCTGAGGGTCCGGGTTTCTGGTGATGTTTTCGATTGTTCGAGGACTTTTGTCAGTCTGAGCAGTCGCTCGCCTACGCCGCAATCAATTTAGGAATACGGATCAGATTGTAGGCGATCAGATTGAGCATGAAGTCGGCGGCGACGCGACGGATGCCGCGATGTTTTGTCTTGCGCATCGTACCGTGCTGTTTGCCCCAGCCGAAGATGCATTCGATCATCGCGCGGCGCGATTGCGACTTACCATAACCTTCGTGTCGCGTGGTGCGTGCGTCGATGGCGCTCTGGCGACTTTTGCCGGTCTTGGTGAGGCTATTATTTTGCGTCACATGCGGTGTGACGTTGCTGGCGCGAAGATTGGCCACATGATCGGCCATGTCATAGGCCTTGTCTTCACCGGCGGTGATGGGGCGGCCAGCGGTTTTACTCTTGGCCTTGAGCATGATCTCCGAGGCGCGGCGCTCGGCGGTACCATTGGCGTGCGTGACCATACCAGCCACCACCAGCCCATGCCGGTTCTCCATAACGGCGTGGCCCATATAGGAGAGCTTTGCCTCCCGCCCAGCGGCCTTGCGGTAAAGACGGCTGTCAGGATCGCTGGTGCTCACATGCGTATCGTTCTTGCGCTTCTGTCCATGAAAGTTCGCGCCGTCATCGCCACCGCTGCCGTCTTTGGGGCGAAAACTCTTCTGTGAAGCCCAGGCCTCAATCAGCGTTCCGTCCACCGAAAAATGCTCGTCCGACAACAGCGGCTTTACCTGTGGATGGTTCAGAAGCCGGGTCATAAACTTCGTAAAAACCTCGCCTTTCTGCAGTCGGTCCCTGTTCTTCGTGAAGGTGGTCGGGTCCCAGACCGGATCGTCGGGTGCAAGCCCCACGAACCAGCGGTATAAAAAATTGTAGTTCAATTGTTCCATGAGCTGTCGTTCCGACCGAATGCCGTAGAACACCTGCAGCAGCAATGCGCTCAGCAATTGCTCCGGAGGGATCGAGGGCCGTCCTTCGCTTGCGTAGAGCTTGCTCAAGCTACGGTTCAGCTCGCTGAGCACCTCACGGACAAGCTCCCGGATCTTCCTCAGCGGATGGTCTACCGGTACCCGCGCCTCCGGCGATATGTAAGAAAATAACCCGCCCTGATCCTCAAATGCTCCCCGCATGCGAGCCTCCGATGATTCGTAATAAAAACTGAATCATCATATTCTCGCTATGGCGAGGGTTTTTCAGCAAACTGCTAGAGCATTTTCCGTTCAGTTTGCATCATAACCTGCGGCGGTGAAATAGTTGGCGCACTCCTGTGGAGTGAATAGGTCGATGAGGACGGCGATGGTGTCCCAGAGGCCGTCGACGGTTCGTTCGGCGGCCTTGCGCAGAAGAGCCTTGAGTTTGGCGAAGGCGTTTTCGATTGGGTTGAAGTCAGGGCTATACGGCGGCAGATAAACGAGCGTAGCGCCCACGGCTTCGATCATGTCACGGATATTGCGGCCCTTGTGACTGGAGAGATTGTCCATGATGACAACATCTCCGGGCCGCAATTCTGGGACGAGAACGTGCATCGCATAGGCGGTGAAGGCATCGTGGTTGATCGGCCCATCGAGCACCATTGGTGCAACGATGCCGGTCAGCCTGAGGCCGGCAATGAAGGTCGTGGTTTTCCAATGACCATGCGGGATTCCGGCTCTCAACCGCTCGCCTTTGGGTGCCCTGCCACGTAGGCGTGCCATATTGGTGGCAGCCCAGGTCTCGTCGATGAACACGAGGCGTTCGGGATCGAGATCAAGCTGGCCGTCAAACCAGGCTTGGCGCCGCTTCAGGATGTCGGGACGATCCTGTTCTGCTGCGTGCGCAGTCTTTTTTTGAGCGTGATCCGCCGCCGCTTGAAGAAGCGCCATAGGGTGCCAATACCGACCTCGATCCCACGTTCAGCGAGTTTGTGTTGCAGCTCAGCCAGCGTGAGATCCGGTGTCTTGTCTACTGCCGAAAGAATCAATGCTGCGTGTGCTTCGATCCGTCCTGATCGGCGATCTCCGCCTTGCGGCATCGGCCGTGCATCACCGGTTTTGCGCTCCTGAGCATGCCAACGGATGGCACTCGATGCGCTCACCCCAAACCGTTCTGCCGCCTGGCGGCACGACATTCCGCCTTTTATCGCCGTGATGACCCGCCGACGAAGGTCAAACGATAAAGCCCTGGCCATGCATGCTGGCCCCCTTCGCCAGTATGCAGCTTGAATCAGATCTGCCCCGATTTGGGAATCCCAATCGATTCAATCCGGTCGGAAAGTGCTCTAGCTACTGACGAAAAGGTCACCATCGCCAACGATGCAGCAAAACGTGACGATGAGGCGCGTGATCATTTTTGCGAGCCCCCACGAATATAGACGTGAGTGAAATCGCGAACGGGGTAATTGAAAAAAACTTTATTAAAACAGGCGACGCGGGCCTTGACCTAGGTCAATGGACGCCAATACCACCAACGTAGCTGAGCACAAAACTCCCCGCGGTCCGAAATAAATACCGCGATACCACTCGCAAAATCTTGATCAAACTTTCATGCTGCTGAGATCAGAGAGGACCTAAAATCGCTACCGCTCTCAACCCCAATGGAGCGCAGCCCCGATCCTAATCCCCCGTCCCCATCCGTCCAGAGGTCGGGGCTGCTCGAACGAACGGCGGAGCAAGTAAGTATAAAGTAGAGGAGTCGACACTCATGACAGCCAAGTCAAATTTTACACCGGACGAATGGAAGTTCTTTTACAAAGCATGATTGCGGCCGGCATCGCTATTTCGGCTGCAGAGCCGAACGG
>Ga0207788_1000051_pt1 | contig 17625 bp, 19 predicted proteins | sample LuqExpMetageno79_FD_187836 | JGI IMG/M metagenome (GOLD analysis project Ga0207788, IMG submission 187836) | Tropical forest soil microbial communities from Luquillo Experimental Forest, Puerto Rico - Sample 79 (SPAdes) | ecosystem: Environmental > Terrestrial > Soil > Tropical forest ... | reverse complement strand
CCGAGAGTGCTGGCATGGTTTGTGTCAGCGAGATTGCGGCTAGGATGATAAAGCGGAACGGACCTCGCATTGAAACTTCCAGTCTTTGCAACGTTGATTGTACAAAAATAGATCACAAATTTAATCTCGATCATATGATTGCAATCATATTCGCGGTCATACAGCATTGCTAGAAGGCATAAGGCAAACCAAATAATTTAAAACGAGGTGTCCGATGCGCAATCCGACAATATCCATACTCATTGCTTTAGCGTTTGTTGTTGGGGGTGCAAGGCTGGGTGACTTACTCGCGCAGACACCTTCTGGTCAGTCGATCGAGCACGAACACGCTGACGGTCATCACATGAGCAGCCACTCTGACCAGGGCTATCAGCACTCCTTCGGTCAAGCCGAGATGTGGGCCAAGGAGTTTGATGACCCTGCCCGTGACGCTTGGCAGAAGCCTAACGAGGTTCTGGACGCATTACATCTGGAGCGGACATCCCGCGTGGCCGATCTTGGCGCCGGTACTGGATATTTCAGCGTGCGGATTGCCAAGCGTGTGCCCGAAGGAAAACTATTTGCCGTCGATATCGAACCAGACATGCTACGGTATCTTCGTGAGCGTGCGCATCACGAACATCTGGACGTGATCGTTCCGATACTTGCTAGTGTCGACAGCGCCAATCTTCCCGAGCCGGTCGACCTCGTTCTGGTTGTCGACACCTACCACCACATTGACAACCGGATTGCCTACTTTGCCAAATTGAAAACATCGTTGCGGCCTAACGGACGACTTGCAATTGTGGATTTCAAGGCGGATTCGCCCGACGGACCACCGCCCGAACACCGCGTTTCACCTGAAAAAGTAAGTGCTGAACTAAACGCGGCCGGTTATTCGCTCGTCGCGACCCATCAGTTCTTACCCAGGCAATACTTCCTCGTGTTCCAGGGGAAGGCATCGTAAACATCACGCTGTTATTTTAGGCGAGTCGCATCTTGTCGCCTGCAACGAAAAGCCCTCATAAAAGCCGGCTCTTGAATTATCGCAGTGCAATCGCTTTGGTGATTGCCAATACGATCGGGACGGGCGTCTTTACTACTTCCGGCTTTGCACTCGCTGATCTGGGCGACCCCGCATTCGTCATGCTGGCTTGGATGGTCGGCGGCCTTTATGCCCTAGCCGGTGTCATCATCTATTCGGAATTGGCTAACAGATACCCAGAGTCTGGCGGCGAGTACACGTTCCTGCGGAATTGTTTACACCCTGCGCTTGGTACGGCCGCCGGATGGGTTTCTCTGGTCGCGGGGTTCACGGTGCCGATCGCAGTGGCGGCGCTTGGGGCAGAGCTTTACCTGTGTCGTGTCCTGGGCGTGACCGCTGCCGCACCGTGGATCGCCACCGCTGCGGTGGTGGGACTCGGTCTGCTTCATGCTTTGATGCCCGAGAAGGGCGTCTCGTTCCAGAATCTCGCAGTAGTGATAAAGGTGTGTGTGATTACCGCATTCATAGCATTTGGCGGCGTAGCAGCCGTCGCGACGGCAGTGGTCGCGCCGACGCCGGTGGCGAGCACATTCTCACCTTTGGCGTTTGCCGGCTCGCTGGTCTGGATTTCATATGCCTACTCAGGGTGGAATGCTGCTGTCTACGTCACCGGAGAAGTGGAGGGCGGAGGTGTAGTCGTCGGACGTGCCCTATTAGCGGGAACTGTGTTGGTTATTGCTCTTTATGTCGGCGTGAGCACCGTCATTCTTTATGGCGCTCCGCAAGAGCAACTGCGCGGTGTCGCGGAGTCCGGTGCGGTGGCGGCTCGGGCGCTCGGAGGGACTCATGCCGAACAAGCGTTGAGTTGTCTGATTGCCTTGGCCTTACTTACCTCTGCCTCGTCGATGATTTTAGGCGGACCTCGTGTCTACGCCCGAATGGCTCAGGACGGCGTTTTGCCGAGGGCCTTGGGACGCCTTCATGGCGACTATCCGAAAACAGCCATACTTACCCAAACTGCGCTCAGCCTGTTTGTTGTTTGGGCGGCCGGCCTACGCGAACTATTGGAATTTGCGGGCGTCACGCTGAGCCTGTCGGCGGGTGCGGTCGTCGTCGGATGGCTTTACCAGAATGGACGTTCCGCCTTTTCTTGGCGGCGACTTCTGCCAGTTGTGGCAGCCGTTTTCTTCCTCACCGCGACCGTGGGAATAGTGATCGCCACTTTGGTGATGCGGCCCGTATCAGCGATTGCCGCGACGATTTTGATTAGTTTCGGCTTGGCAGCACATGCCTGGGGCAATCGGCAAGTCGGCCCCAAACTAAAACGCGGAGAACTCACTTGCCTATAATGTCACCGTGCTATGCCTGATCTATTACTGTCGAAGCCACGGTTCGACTTTCGACTTTTTCAACACAATCGGCCAAGTGCTGCCGTTCCAAACATTCGTCTCTGAGACGAAGTCGCAAGGATTCGGCCAACAAAGTGGGCTCCTGCAGTCCTGCTCAACAAGAACTGTGCTGTTGTCGGCATTCGTCCTGCGACCGGGTAAAGGGCACAAAGCGTACGGGGATAACGGAGCGCGTCTTCGTCTGCCCCGGTGCGATCTTTTCGACGACCGTGAGCTGCTGTATGGCGGACGCGAGTCCCAGCGGCATGACGAGCAGGCCACCCACCTTGAGCTGCTCGATCAGCGGCGGCGGTACGTGCCCGAGTGCAGCTGTCACGACAATTGCATCGAACGGGCCGCACTCCGGCCAGCCATAGTAACCGTCGCCAACCTTTACGCTCACATTGTCATAACCGAGGCCTTCGAGCGCTTTCGCGGCGGCTTCGCCAAGTGCAGGTACAATCTCAATGGTACAGACCCTTCGCACCAGCCGCGCTAGTACTGCGGCCTGGTAACCTGAGCCCGTGCCAACTTCCAGCACAGCATGGTCGAACTTGACCTCAGCGAGATGAGTCATTAGGGCGACTATGAACGGCTGCGATATTGTCTGGCCCTGGCCAATGGGAACCGGCATGTCTGCATATGCGACCGAGCAAGAACCCGCGGGGATGAACCGATGGCGTTCCGTTTGCTCCATGGCCTTCAGGACGCTCTCCGATATGCCTTGCGGTCCCAAAACAGCCACGTCGGATCGCACGTAGGCCCGGATGGTTTCAACCATCGCGGCGCGTTCGCGGACACATTGTGCGTCTTCTGCCATTGCTTCAGGTACGACAGCAATCAGCACGAGCAGCAGCAATGTCTTGATCATCGTGTGGCCTCCGGGTGTCGCAGAACTGCCGCCAGTAGCTTTTACGGTCGCAATCAGGGGAAAAGCAGACATGGTGCGGACATCGCACACTGTCTGCCTTTGACAGCGGACGTTACACGTACAAATCCAGCGGGGCGGAGGTCATCGTCGTTTGTCCGACTTCGATGAGGTATCCATCCGGGTCTCGCATGTAACACCGCAATTCTCTCGCATGGACTTTAGGCTCCGTAATGAATTTCGCGCCCCGCGAAGACCAGAGGTCGTAGTACCGTCTGATATCAGTCACGCGAAGGTTCAGAAAGATACTTAGGATGTTTGGATCGCGCGGCGGCGAAGCAAGGACTTCAGGCTTGTCGTCGGTCGGGCCACCGCCGACGTTAATAGTGAGCCAAATGTTGCCCAGCCTTAGAAACGTTGGCTCGCCCTCGCGCAGCACCGTAGCGCCGAGGACGTTCCGGTAGAATGCCACTGATTGCTGTATGTCTCGGACGATGAGGGTATTCGTCACCACAAATTTGAGAGTACTCGGATCAGCTTGGGACATCATGATCGCCTCCTCCTCGAGCGAATCTAATAAAGCACCGCTATCGTGCTTTGCAGGGCGGCCACGCGGCACCACTACGCCCCGTCTTGCATTTCCGCCATTGGCCCATCTCGGACATGCCACGCAGACTTAAGAAACTTCCACTTTCGGGGGCAAAGCAGACATTGATCTCCCGTTGCTTACTGTGACTACAGGGCCTAGTGAAGGCGGACGCACATTTGTAGCTATCTGTGGTCGTTTCAAACTTGGGTTATTGCAGCGAATGGAAATCAGCCTTTATACTTTTGACATGCGACGCTTTTGGAGCCTTGGAGGACGTCGCACCATTCGTTCGCTGAACATCATCCCTCGGTCCCTCTTGCAATAATGCATGATGCTTCAGGCACCCGCGATCAGTGACTTGCACGCGGTGCGCACGAGCGCGTCGAAGCTTGCGGCGTGGGTGCGCGGTATTGGCGTGCGGCAGGTGCGCCTCACCTGCGGTCTGGTGATGTTCACCTATATCTTCTCACATTTCTTCAATCACGCGCTCGGCAACGTTTCCTACTCCACGATGGAGTGGTGGCTCACCAACGTCCATGTCGCGTGGTGGCGCATCCCCATCGTCAACGCGACGCTCTACGCTGCGGCCATCGTGCATTTGTCACTCGGGCTGTGGGCGCTCTATCAGCGCCGGCATTTCCGCTACACGGCGGCCGAGATCACTCAGCTTGTGCTGGGCCTAAGCATTCCGTTGTTGCTTTGCATCCATTTCGGCGCCGTGCGCGTGAGCACCATGTTCGGCCACCCGGTGCTGAATTACGGAACTAACCTCTTCGCCTTTTGGGTCGTCAGGAAGTACATGATCGCGGTGCAGTTCGTGCTGCTGACGATCGCCTGGACACACGGCTGCATCGGACTTTATTTCTGGCTGCGCCTGAAGCCGTTCTTCAAGAGAGCATGGCCGTTTTTGTTCGGTGTCGCAGTGGCGCTGCCGCTGTTGGCCATGAGCGGCGCCCAACAGGGCGGCCGAGAGGTCACGCGCCTCGCTGCGGACCCACAGTGGCTAAAGGAAAACTATCGGCCAATCCCACCTGTAAAACGCGAGGTAATCGACGAGATCACCGAGGTCTATTTCCCGATTATCTATTTGAGCGGGATTGCGTTTGTGTTCCTCGCACGCGGCGTGCGGTCGTTGAACGAGCGCCGGCGGGGTATGTTCACAGTCACCTATCCGAACCGGCAGGTGCGCGTGCCGAAAGGCATGAGCGTCCTGGAGGCAAGCCTGCGCTACAGGGTGCCGCACGCGAGCGTCTGCGGCGGGCGCGCCAGATGCTCTACCTGCCGCGTGCGTGTCGTCAGCGATAGGTTGGCATTGCCGCGACCGTCCGGGCGCGAGGCTTTCGTATTGGCGCGCGTGGGCGCCAGCAGCGATCCGTCGATCCGGCTCGCTTGCCAATTGCGGCCGCAGAGCGACGTGTCGGTCATTCCGATCTTGCCGCCGCATGTTGGCGCCGATTTCGTGCGTAACCGCCAGCGCATCAATGTTGGCGAGGAGCGCTATCTCGTCAGCATGTTCGTTGATATGCGCGGCTCGACCAGCCTGTCGGAGGCGCGTTTGCCCTTCGACGTCATGTTTCTCATCAACCGCTTTGTCGACGCCACCTCGCGTGGCATTAGCGAAGCGGGCGGCCAGCCGAACCAGTTCGTGGGCGATGGCGTGCTCGCGCTGTTCGGGCTCAAGACCGATAAGGCGACGGCCTGCCAGCAGGCCCTGCGCGCGGCCGCGCTGGTTGCCTCCAACATCGCGCATCTCAATCACCAGATCGCTACTGAAGTGCGCCAACCAATCCAGTATGGCATCGGGATCAATGCCGGTGACGCCATCATCGGCGACATCGGCTTCCGTGGTCACACGGTGTTCACCGCGCTCGGCGATTCCGTCAACGTGGCGGCGCGGCTGCAGGACCTCAGCAAGACGCTCGATTGCAAGGTCGTCGTGTCGGACGAAGTCTGCAAGGTTGCGGGGATACCGGACGACGCACTTTTGCGCACGCAGGTCGAGATCCGCGGGCACGACCAGCCGATGATCGTGCGCACGGAAAAAGACCCGACCGTGCTCGCAAGCCTGCTCGTAGCTGCCTCCGCCCACTTAGGCGATTCGTCGGCTATTGACCTGCAGGAGGTCGCGGAAACTTAGCACTCAATGTCGGTTAACATAGCAGACATCGCAATCGCAGCGACGGATGTCCGCTTTGGAAGAGCGGACATTGAGCCCCCTGGATGGAACGAAACGAGAAGTGCGCGTGTGCTAATTATTCGCATTCAGAACATATTGCGACTGGCGCACGGTAACGTCTGGAATGCTTTTTGAAGCGCGTTGAGGTCCCTAAGCGATGACGCCTATGCGGGGGTAGGGGGCGATCTCGGACCGAAGGTTTGGTTTCACGCCGCAGAATGAAAATCTTTCCGCAAAGCGGCATTGCGGAAGCTTCTGCGGCACGGTCGCGCCCGACATATCACGAAGCGAGACTGACAGCGCTCAGTTCAGCGCCGCCATCACCACTTCGCCCAAACCCATTTCCTGAGCCAGCTGTCCGGCCGCCCGCTTCTGCTGCTCATCGAGCACGGCGACCAGGGGCCGCGCAGCCGAGGCCAGGCGAGCGATCGTGGCGCTGTTGAGTGCGATCGAAACAACGCGCTGACTTACCCGGTGGACGAAGCCGCCTGATTCCGGCTCCTCACGGCTGGCCAACTGTCGCAGTGCAGCTTCGACGGGATGCCAATAGCGCTCCTGTTGCGGGGTCAGGTGCAGCACGGCCCGAATACGCCCGACGTCAATGGCGGCGAGGTGCTGCGAAGATGCTGCATAATCGGCGGCATAGCTCACGGTGTTCATCGGCAACAGGCCGAGCATCGCGAGCAACACGCCCGCGCAGACAATCTTCTTCATCCTGAGGTTCCCGAAATTGAAATGGTTTATGAGTAGTCGTCAAAGCTCTTGGCCCTTATGTAGGTGGAGCTTCTAAACGCGGCCTGTCTAATGCTGCCAAAGATTTGTTTTTAGCCGCCAATCTCTCGACGCTGATGCCCCGCTCCAACTGCTGCGCCCCACGCCTTAGCGATGTCCGCGCGCCTTCAGTCTGCGATCCCATGCGGCGCGGAACGCCTGCTTCGCAGCTTCTAGCGTCGCGACGTTACCATACTGCGGCCCATCGCTGCCCTGCCACTCGTGGAATTCGAGGCCCCAGAACCACGGGGCTTCGCGCGGCGCGTGGGAAACGGCCTTGTAGATGCGGCCGACATGCCGCCCTTCAAACAGGACGTTGTAGTTTTCCGTGTAGCGGGCGTCGGGATCGCGCTTCAGGATCAGCGTTTCTTCGGGCATTTAGTGAATTTGCCTCGATACGCGAGAACTAAGTCTAGCCAGCCACCTCCCACAAAGCGAGAATGCGATCAGCAAGGTCGCGGCGCTCGATCCAACGATCAGACTTTGAGGCAATGTCGATGCCGTGCCAAATTACGGAACCTGTTTTTGTTGAAACTCCAAAGCCCATGATATGGGCGCGTCGGTTGTCCTTTGGATCATAAACATAGATGTCCGTAGAATCGTTTTTCGGCGGATTGCGTATCATTTCTAACGGTGCTTCCAATTTCCGATCCTTAGGAAGTTCGTGTTTCTCCAGTGGCATTCGTATTAGTTCTAGGTCGGCTAATACCTCCGAAAAGCCTAGTGGGACATCGGCCAGTTTTCGGTCGCGCAGTAATCGGAAAATCTCATATACGCTGCCAATCCAATAGTCAGACAGCATCTTCTGATATTGAAAAGCAAACTCGCTAGCCACTCGTTGGACCTGTTCGTCTTCCATACAGCGGAGCAACAAGTCGATGGAGCCGTCGCGTTGAATAGTTGCTGATAAGGCGGAATTTGGCAGGAGTGACCCAACGCGGTATGATATTTCGACCCAAGCGAGAGCCAGTTCAGGATACCGAGCACGCGCGTCAGTAAAGGCGGCTTCTATTTGCTGGCTAATGTTCACGGAAGTCCCCGAGCGCGCCTTTACCCGCAAGAGATTTCTGGTGGCTCGCCCGATGCCGGGCCGCCTGCCAATTGGTGTCCCCGATGTGTCCCCAAAGCCTGCGGATGATCAGTGCCTAAAACCTGCTTACAGCTAGGCCTCTGATTTTATTGGTGCGGACGGAGGGACTCGAACCCTCACGGGATTACTCCCAAGGGATTTTAAGTCCCTTGCGTCTACCATTCCGCCACGTCCGCGTAGCGCCTCACGTCCGCCGACGCGCGGCGGTAGGTCCACGCGGCGGCAGCTTCAACTCACTTCGATAACACGTGATCCCAGGACGACGCCCAGTCTTTGCCGCCGACATCCGCCACCTTACCGTCCCGCTCGAAGAATTTGTTTGGCACCTGGAAGATCGCAATCATGGTGCCGCCGTTCGGGCACCAGGCGACGTGCCGGCTGCCTGCAGGTCGCCAGACGAATTCGCCCGCCTTCACCTCGAGTCCCTTGTCGGGACCTTCCTTGTCGACCAGCGAGCCTTCTAGCACGTAGGTCTGCTCGATCAGCACGTGCTCGTGGTCGGGCAGCGTCGCGCCTGGCGCCATTTTGATCAGCACGGTGGCGAGGCCGCTCTTCGGATCTGACAGCAGCGTTTTGCACTCGCAGCCGGGAAACCGCATCGTGTCCCACGGCATACCCTGCGGCCGCACATGGCGCGAGCGTAGGTCGTCGGTGTTCGGCTTCGCGTTCATCGGTTCGCTCCCAATCTATTTGAGAATAAACCAAAATCGTCGCTAGTTCTCCAGTTTAATATTGGCCTGCATGACAATCTTTCCGAACTTCTCGGTCTCCGAGTCCACAAATTTCTTGTATTCAACGGTGTTCATCGGCCGCGGCACGATGCCCAGTGGGATCAACTTGTTGGCAATCGCCGGATCCTTTAGCGCGGTGTTGATGATCGAGTTGAGCCAGTCGATGATCTCCAGCGGCGTGCCGCCTGTCGCGAACATGCCGAACCAGTTGATCAGCTCGTAATCCTTCAGGCCCGGAGCGCCTTCCGAGAGCGGCGCGACGTCGGGCAGTTGCGGCATATGGTCGCGCGAGGTGACTGCCACCGCGCGCAGCTTGCCGGCATTAATCAGTGGCAGCGCGGCGGCAAGGCTAGAGAAGCTCATTGTCACGGCTCCCGTCGCGACGTCCGTCACCGCCGGCGCCGAGCCGCGATAAGGAACGTGCAGAACATTGGTGCCCGCCATGCTATTCATCAGCTCACCGGCGAGCTGCTGCGGATTGCCGACGCCGGAGGACGAGAACGACAGCTTGCCGGCGTTTGCCTTGGCGTAGTCGATCAATTCTTTTGGATTGTGTATGGGAGTCGACGTGGCGACGACGACCACGCAGGGAACGACGCCGATCAACGCGACCGGCGTGAGCTCGCGCCGCGCATCGTAGGTCATCTTGTCCTTGAAGAGATGCTGGTTGATCGCGACCTCGCCGGAGGCTGCAGCCAGCAGCGTGTAACCGTCGGGCGCGGCTTTGGCGACCACATTGCTCGCGATCATCGCGCTAGCGCCGGTGCGGTTCTCGACGATCACCGGCTGGCCGAGCGCCGCCTTCATCGGCTCGCTCAAGAGGCGAGCGACCAGGTCAACGCCGCCACCCGCCGCGTAGCCCACGAGAATGTGGATCGGCCGGTCGGGATAAGTCGCCGCGCAAGCGGGTGCCACAATGACCAGCGCGCTCGTACCGGCGAGGAAATTACGTCGGGTGAGCATGTCGTCGTCCCTCTCTTTCATATTCGTCTCAGTCGCTGCCCTCGCGGATCGGCGGCTGGAAGGCAAGGCCCGTGTCCCACGGAAAATAGATCCACGTATCCTGCGAAACCTCGGTGATGAACGTGTCGACCATTGGCCGCCCCATCGGCTTGGCGTAGACGGCGGCGAAATGCGCCGCCGGCAATAGGTCGCGCACCACGCGCGCGGTTTTGCCGGTGTCCACCAGGTCATCGACGATCAGCACGCCCTTGCCTTGCGTGCGCAACGCTTTCACTTCCGGCGCAATGCTTTTCAGGACCTTCAGCTCGTCCTGGTTCTTGTAGTTCTGGTAGCTCGCCACGCACACCGTCTCAATTAGCCGCACGTTGAGTTCGCGCGCCACAATCGCCGCCGGCACTAGGCCGCCCCGCGTGATGGTGACAATCGCCTCGAACGGCCCCACCTCGTGCAGCCGCCAGGCCAGCGCACGGGAGTCGCGGTGGAATTGATCCCAGGAGACGGGAAATATTTTTTCAAAACGCGGCGGGGTATCGGGCTGCGGTGTCGGCATGGAAAAGTTAGCGTGCTGCCGCCGCCAATTGCGAGCGCACCTTGGCGAGCATGTCCTCGACTGCGCACTTCACCGTCCGCAATTTCTGCGGATCGCGTGAGCGCACTACGATGTTGGTGTTGGGGCCGAGCTTCTCGTCGAAGAACGGATAGCTGCCGATTATCGCCTCCGGATTGGCCTTGGCAATGGCGCCAAGCTCGGTGCCGACGTCGCCCTCTTTGAGGTCAGCTCGGATCGTCTCCGACATTAGCTTGGTGCCGGTCTTCAAACGCGGTGCCACTTCGTCAAGCATTGCTTGCATCACCGTCGGGATGCCAGCCATGGTGATCACGTTGCCGATCCAGAAGCCAGGCGCGCCGGAAACCTTATTGGCGACAAGCTTAGCGCCTTCTGGAATGCGCGCCATGCGCATGCGTGCTTCGTTGAGCTCGCCACCGGTCTTCGCCAATCGCTCCTTGATCAGCGCGATTGCGTCCGGATGATAGGGCAGCGCGACGCCGAAGGCTTTGGCCACGCAATCGGCGGTAATGTCGTCGTGCGTTGGTCCGATGCCGCCGGTCGTAAACACGTAGGTGTATTTGACGCGCAGCGCGTTAAGCGCCTCTACAATCGCCGACTCGTCGTCGGCGACAACGCGCACTTCCTTGAGGTCGATGCCGATCGCGGTCAGGTAGTCCGCGATGTAACCGACGTTTTTATCCTTGGTGCGGCCCGAGAGGATCTCATCGCCGATCACTAGCGTGGCCGCGGTGACGATTTCCTTGGGTTGGCTCATGAGCAAGACCTAGCGTGACCTCACCGGAGGCTCAAGCGAGAGCGGCCCGCCGTCCGCAGCCTACGCCCAATATTTAGGCAGCAGCCGGGGCGGCCGGCTAGCACAAATGGCCGATTTTGTTATTGCTTTTCTTGGCCCGAAGCTTGCAGCTTGGTCAGCGAGTTGGTTAACACGAAGGTCCGCTTTGGGCGGGCCTGCGCAGGCGTGCGCGGGGGTCCAATGGTTGTCGCCTTCGACGAGATGAAGGGAGTGAACGGCGGCGTGCGCCCGCCCTACGGCGAGCTGTCGCGCTGGCTTTCCGAGGTTCCGGCCGATGTGCTCGACCACCGGCGCAAGGAAGCCGAGCTCTTATTCCGCCGTATCGGCATCACCTTCGCCGTCTATGGCGAGGCCGAGGCGCAAGAGCGGCTGATCCCATTTGACGTCATCCCACGCATCATGTCCGGCGCAGAATGGCGGCTGCTCGAGAAGGGTCTCATCCAGCGGGTCAAGGCGCTCAACGCCTTTATAAAGGACGTTTACGGCGCGCGCGAAATCTTACGTGCCGGCGTGGTGCCTGACGACCTTGTCTTCCGCAATCCGGCGTTCCGTCCTGAGATGAGCGGCCAGAGCGTGCCGCACGGGATCTACGTGCATATCGCCGGCATCGACATCGTGCGCGTCGACGCTGAGACTTTCTATGTGCTCGAGGACAATGCGCGTACGCCGTCCGGTGTTTCCTACATGCTCGAGAATCGCGAGATCATGATGCGGTTGTTCCCCGAGCTGTTTGCACGCCACCGCATTGCGCCGGTCGACCAGTACCCTGACGAATTGCTCGCCACGCTTAAGTCGGTCGCGCCGGAACACGCCGCACGCGATCCGACCGTCGTGCTGCTCACGCCCGGCGTCCACAATTCCGCCTATTACGAGCACTCGTTTCTCGCCGACAAGCTCGGCGTAGAGCTAGTCGAGGGCCGAGATTTGTTCGTCAAGGACGAGATCGTCCACATGCGCACCACGCAGGGCCCGCGACGGGTCGACGTGATCTACCGCCGCATCGACGACGACTTTCTAGATCCCCTCACCTTCCGTCCCGACTCGGTGCTCGGCGTGCCTGGGCTGATGTCAGCCTACCAGGCCGGCAACGTGGCGATGGCGAACGCCGTTGGTACGGGCATCGCTGACGATAAGGCGGTTTACAGTTTCATGCCGGCCATCGTGAAGTTTTATCTCGGCGCGGAGCCGCTGCTGAAGAACGTTCCGACTTGGCGCTGCCGCGAGGAGGAGCACCTCGCCTACGTGCTTGGCCACTTGCACGAGCTGGTCGTGAAGGAAGTGCATGGCTCCGGCGGCTACGGCATGCTGATCGGGCCGACCGCAAGCAAGGTCGCCCTCGAGCAGTTTCGCGCCAAGCTGAAGACCGCGCCAAAGAATTTCATCGCGCAACCGACGCTAGCGCTCTCCACCTGCCCGACCTGCGTCGAGCAGGGCGTGGCACCGCGTCACGTCGACCTGCGCCCATTTGCGCTAACTGGCCGCGACCGCACCCGCATCGTGCCGGGCGGCCTCACCCGCGTCGCCCTCAAGGAAGGCTCGCTAGTGGTCAATTCAAGCCAGGGCGGCGGCACCAAAGATACCTGGGTTTTGGACGGATAGATGTTGTCACGCACCGCCGATAACCTCTACTGGCTATCGCGTTATGTCGAACGCGCGGAATATCTGGCGCGCATCCTCGATGCCACGCAGCGGCTCACCGCGCTACCGCTCGCCTATGTCGGCACCACCAATGAGTGGCAATCTACGGTGATGACCGCGGGCTGCGCCACTGCCTTCTTCAAGGCCTATGACGAGGCCAACGAAGAGAATGTCACCGACTTCCTCGCCTTCTCCACCACCAACGCCTCATCCATTCGCTCTTGTTTCGAGCTGGCGCGCTCGAATGCGCGTGCGGTGCGCACTGCGCTCACCGTTGAGATGTGGGACGCGATCAACGGCGCTTGGCTCGAGCTTAAACGCTACGGTAACGGGCCAACCTCGCGTGACGAGTTCTCCCGCTTCCTGCGCTGGGTACAGGAATCCTCACTCCGTTTTGACGGCTCCGCCTACCGCACCATGCTTCGCAACGACGCCTACTGGTTCTCTCGCCTCGGTGTCTACATCGAGCGCGCCGACAACACGGCGCGTATCCTCGACGTGAAGTATCACCTGCTCTTGCCCGACAATGAGCGCATCGGCGGCCCGCTCGACTATTTCCAATGGGCGGCGATCTTGCGGTCGGTGTCGGCGCTCACGTCGTTTCGTTGGGTCTACCGCGAGAGCGTCAAGCCCTGGCTTGTTGCTGATCTCCTGATCCTGCGCGATGAGATGCCGCGCTCGCTCGCCGCTTGTTACGAGGCGATCGTGCGCAACCTTGATTCGATCGCCGGGGCCTATGGACGGCAAGGCCCAGCGCAGCGCCAGGCGCGCGGCATACGCACACGGCTGCAGAACAGCCGCATGGACGGCATCTTCCAGCGCGGCCTGCACGAGTTCATTGGCGAATTCATCACGGAGAACAATCGCCTAGGCTCCGCCGTCACGGAGCAATTCCTGCTGTGAGGGCGCCGCCGTCATGCCGCGGCTGCCTGTGCTAGCGTTCCTGCAGCCATGCGGATTCGGATTTCCCACCTGACCACGTATCGCTACGACACGCCGCCAACCGGCGTGACGCAATTGCTGCGGGTCACCCCGCGCAATCATGAGGGGCAGTACGTCGTCGATTGGCGCATTGAACTTTCGCAAGACTGCCAGCTACATCAGCACGAAGATGCTTTCGGTAACATCACGCATTCGTTCACCGCGGAGAGCCCGTTCCGCGAGCTGTCGATCAGCGTCGAAGGCGAAATCGATACCCACGACACTAGCGGCGTCATCCGCGGCACGGTTGAGCGGTTTCCCCCGAGCCTGTTCCTGCGCGAGACTGCCCTCACGCAACCCGACGCGGCCATCGTCGAATTCGCCGACAGCACACGCGCGAGCGCCGGCACCCATCCACTGCCGCTGTTGCACGGGCTGATGACCTCCCTCCACCGCGAGATGAAATTCGACATCAATCCGACGCATGTCGCGACCATGGCGGCGGAAGCCTTCGCGCTCCGCCATGGTGTTTGCCAGGACATCACCCACATTTTCATCGCAGCGTCACGTCAGCTCGGTATTCCGGCGCGTTATGTCGGTGGTCACCTGTACCGCGCCGACGGCATGACCGCGCAGGAGGCGGGCCACGCTTGGGCCGAGGCCTATGTCGAAAACCTCGGCTGGGTCGGCTTCGATCCGGCCAACGGGATCAGCGTCACACAGGCGCACGTGCGCGTGGCGGTCGGTCTCGACTACCTCGGCGCGGCACCAGTGCGCGGCGCACGCCTAGGTGGCAGCGGCGAGACGCTGCAGGTGACGGTGCAGGTAGGCCAGGCCCGCCAGCAGGCGCAGAGCTAGCATTGCCCAGTTGCGGCGCATCGCGATAACTTCGACGGAGCTCGAAACGGAAAAATCGGCACCCATGACATATTGCTGCGGAATTCTGGTGCGCGACGGCTTGGTGATGATCGCGGACACTCGCACCAATGCCGGCCTCGATAACGTTTCGACCTTCCGCAAGCTGTACGTCTATACCGAGCCGGGCGAACGCATCATGGCGCTCGCCTCCTCCGGCAACCTGTCGCTAGGCCAATCCGTGCGCTCGACTCTGATCGAGGGCTTCGAAAATCCGGACACCAGCGAGCGCGAGACCTTGTTGAATTCGCCGACCATGTTCCAAGGCGCGCAGCGCATCGGCCGTGCCATCCGCACCGTGCAGAGCGTCGAAGGCAAAGCGCTCGACGCGGCTGAGATTGATCATGAGGTCGCCTTCCTATTCGGAGGCCAGATCAAAGGCAGCCGCTTGCGGCTCTTCATGATCTATTCTGCTGGTAATTTCATCGAGTGCACAACCGACACGCCCTATCTGCAGATCGGCGAGCACAAATACGGCAAGCCGGTGCTCGACCGCGCCATCAAGTTCGACACCGATCTTTACGACGCCCTCAAGATCGGGCTCGTCTCGATGGATTCCACCATGCGCTCGAATCTCGGCGTCGGCCTGCCAATCGATATCCTGGTCTCGCGGCGCGACACCTGCAATTCCGAAGTGAATTACCGCATCGAGGCGGGCGAGCCCTATTTTCACGACTTACGGGAACGGTGGTCGGCCGCGCTGCGCGCCGCGCATAAGTCGATTCCGCGGCCACCCTACCGCACGCAAAGCTGAAGTTTCCACGGGCCTTTAGCTTTTTAACAGGCCCACGCGATGCACTATCCGGCGACCAGTTGCGCGCGCGAAACGAAAGCGAATAGCTGTTTCGCCCCTAGGGTCCGCCCAACCGCGTCCTCCCAGAAACCAAATTCGATCCAAGCCGGCTCGAGATCCAGCTCACCGAAAGCGTGCTGCTCGGCAACGTCGAGACCGACGGAAGCCGGCATGTTGGGCTGAGGGCGCTCGGCGTGCGGCTCGCAGTCGATGATTTCGGCACTGGCTATTCGGGGTTGCTCTATTTGGGCCGCCTGCCGTTCGACAAGCTCAAGATCGACCGCAGCTTCATGTTCTCCATGAAGGCGGCGGACGCCGCCGCGATCGTGCACGCGGTGATAAGCCTCGGTCGCAGCCTCGGCACGAAAGTAACAAGGGAAGACGTCGAGACCGCTGCCTGCGCGCCGCCGGCGTGCGCTTTATGCAGGGCTACCGCTTCGGCAAGGCGGTGACCACAGCCGAGATCACCGCCCATCTGCAGTCGAAAGTTTCGTTCAAGCCAGCCGATGCGCTCGCCGCTTTGGCGAGCTGAGCTAACCTCCGCTCATCCTTCAGTTCTCATTGCCTTCCCGGCGGTGGTTTGTGCTATGGCCTCTCCCGGAAACGTGACAGGGGAACGTCGATGTCTGCGAAGATCGCGCTGGTGACCGGAGCCGGGACCGGAGTAGGCCGCGCGGTGGCAATCGCATTGGCCAAGGCCGGCTACAGCCTGGTGCTCGCCGGGCGCCGCAAGGAAATGCTCGACAAAGTCGCGGGTGAGATCAACGCCATTGGCACACAAGCGCTCGCCGTACCGACCGACGTGTCGAAGCGCGACTCGATCCTGGCGCTGTTCTCGACGGCGAGATCGCGCTTCGGGCGCCTCGACGTGCTGTTCAACAACGCCGGCATCGGCGCGCCACCGGTGCCGCTCGAGGATTTGCCCTTCGAAACGTGGCAAAACGTCGTCGCCACGAATCTCACCGGCATGTTCCTGTGCACGCAGGAAGCCATCAAGATCATGAAAGCGCAGAACCCGCGAGGCGGCCGTATTATCAATAACGGCTCAATCTCGGCGCATGCGCCACGCCCCTATTCTGTCGCTTATACCTCGACCAAACACGCGGTGACTGGCTTGACCAAGTCGACCTCGCTCGATTGCCGGCAATACGACATCGGCTGCGGCCAGGTGGACATCGGCAACGCGGCGACGCCGCTCACCGAACGCATGGTGCAGGGTGAAGGCGTGCTGCAGCCGGACGGCCGCAAGATGATCGAGCCGCGCATGGCGGCCGAGCACGTCGGCAACGCGGTTGTCTACATGGCGAACCTACCGCTCGATACGAACGTGCTGTTCATGACGGTGATGGCCAACAAGATGCCGTTCGTCGGGCGCGGCTAGATGAAAACGCTAAAGGAGTCGCATCCCGTCGTCGTGCATTTCAGCGTGGTGTTCTTCGCCGTCGCGCTGACGCATGATGTGCTCGCCGGCACCCTGATGGTTGCTGGTCAACCTGCGTAACGCCTGGGATCTAAATACTGTCGGTAGTCCGCCACCAGAACGTGGCGGCATTAATCGATCGTCGTTACCGCTACTTTGGTGCCGGGCCTCACCTTGCCGAGCGTCTTCACACTGCCGAGTGCCTTGGCGAAGACATTGCAGGGGCTAGCGAGCCGCGTCTCATTGCCCTTGGAGATAGGCGTACGACCAAAGCCGATGGCGATCGCCGGCCCCTGCGGCCAATAGGCGATCTCACCCGGCGTGATCACCGCCCGCGCGTCCTTCTCGCGCGCCACAACCACCGGCACATCGAAATAAACTTCCTCGCCCCACGTCAGCACCGACGAGGAGATCGGCAGCGCCTGGGCGATCGCCTTGGCGGTCGGCGTATCGAGCAATTCAGCTTCCAATGCGAGCACGCCGAAATCGAAACGGATGCGGTCCATGCGCGCAAGATTATAAGCGTGAACGGCCGGAACAAGCCCGGTCGTGGCGGAATTGAACGGCTATCAGCTTGTCGCCTCCGCCTGGGCAATCAGCGAAAACCGTGGCCACATCGACTGATGCAGGGCCCGCACCGCGCTCTTGATCAGCCAGTTGATTGTGCCGCCCGTAGAGACGCGCCAACGTCGGCAGCGGCAAGTCGATCGGCTCCAGCCCCCTCACCACTTGCCTCTTGGGCGCGATCATCGGCGTGTTGAATTAGCATGCGCTGGACCTCGCAGGCGCGATCACGCGCGTTACAACGCACAAGGCTATGCTATCGTCGTCGCGCACATGCTGCCGCAGGTCGACGCGTTGATTGAGCGCCGCGCGCCTGACTTATCCTGCTTGCGTCTTGCAGACGCTCAGTGCAGCCGGAATTCGCCGTTGATCGCCTTGAGCTCGGCCGGTTTGATCAACTTGCAATGAGCGACCTGCACCGAGTGGAGCGGGCCTTCCAACTTATCCTGCCAGAAGGCGAGGAAGCGTTG
>Ga0207788_1000050_pt1 | contig 17798 bp, 16 predicted proteins | sample LuqExpMetageno79_FD_187836 | JGI IMG/M metagenome (GOLD analysis project Ga0207788, IMG submission 187836) | Tropical forest soil microbial communities from Luquillo Experimental Forest, Puerto Rico - Sample 79 (SPAdes) | ecosystem: Environmental > Terrestrial > Soil > Tropical forest ... | reverse complement strand
CCTCGATGTTTTTTTTTCGTCCATTCCGGGCAATTCGGCGGTGATTTCGTAGGCCTTGTCACTCTCGACGACGTCGACCGCTGGCGTGGACGGCAAAGTCAATTCGCGCCGGAATAGCGGCTCTTCGGCAAAAAGCGAACGCCCGAATGGTCGCCAAAAACCTCGCCCGAAATCGTCAAACAGACGATCAATTTCGTCGCGCAGGCTTTCAAACGGCCGCCACATCTGTGGCACGGACGACGACGCAGTCCGCTTTTCTTGCCTGATTGGAAGTTTCGTCACAGTCTCAGCCATGTCTAACCTCCTTTTTGGCTTGCTGGGGAGGGTAATCCACCCCATGGAACTTAGTTGTTTCGCTGGCCACGGCAATTGCCCCAAAGGACAATATCTTGGACCTTCCTCCACGATCAGTCTGTCTCTCCGGGAAGCCAGCTACTGGTTATCCCTTTGTGAAGTTTGCTGTTCCCGAGAACTGACCGTAATCGCTTCGCGAAATCTGAAGGCGAAGCGTTGAGTCCCTCACCGACGCACAATCCGAAGCAGACGCTACTGTCCGTAGCGCCGATTCCGTTGCTGGAAAGAACGGATTGCACGCAGAAAATCAATCTGACGAAACTCGGGCCAGAACACATCAGTAAAATAGAATTCGCTGTACGCACTTTGCCACAGCAGAAAACCTGAAAGGCGAATCTCGCCGCTCGTCCGGATGATTAAATCTGGGGCTGGCAGATTTGGCGAATAGACATAAGAGTCGATTATTTCCGGCGTCACTAGCCCGACTACTTGTTCAAGCGTTTTCCCGGACGCAAGTTGCTCGCGCAAAAGCGATTGAACCGCGTCCGTGATCTCTTGCTGCCCGCCATAGGCGGCAGCAATCGTAAGGTACATCCCATTATATCCGTCGGTCGCGGCTTCCGCCGCTCGTACAGCCGCAAGCGTTGACGCTGGTAATAAATTGAGCCGACCAATCGCGCGTACGCGAATACGCTGCTGATGGATTTGCGGATCGTCGGCCAGAAGCTTCAGCTTATATTCAAGCGCCGATAGAATGCCTGAAAGTTCTTCGGGACGCCTATCAAAGTTGTCGGTCGACAAAACCCAGAGCGTAATGGCGCCAAGCCGAAGGTCGACGCACCAGTTCAGCAGGTCATCGAGTTTCTCGGCTCCGGCGGAATAGATTTCGTGGGGGCTGGCGAGATTTTGCCGTCGGCCGAACCTGCGATTACCATCGAGGACAATTCCAACGTGCCGCGGCAGCGGAAAGGCTCGCACCTGATTCAGCAGCCACTGCTCATAAAATCGATAGAGCAGCGATCCGCCCGGCACGCGGAGGTATCTGTCACGCAACTTTCGCAGGGCCGGCAGCCAGTCTCTGCCGGGGGAAAGAGCATAATCCTTTTGCACGACACCACCTAAGTGATTCGGCCCCCCGAGCCAGCTTAGTTTCGCGCACCGATCCTGTCACTATAGCTACCTGCCCTGCTCACTAACAAGCGACCTAGGGTGGCATGGGTGCCATGGAGCTTAATCAAATGAGATTCGAGGTGTTTGAGGCCAATTACGCGTCCAGGGCCCTTCAGTGCTATTGTAGGTATCCAATCCAACAATTCTTGCGCTTTAGAAATATCCGGTCGCTGCTGACGTGGATCGTCTTGGTGCTCTATCAAAATATGACAGCCGGAACGTTTCCCAATTGTCCTACATTTTGCGGTACAGGCACTGCCAGAGCTTTGTTTAGGCGATCATGGGTTGTCTAAATTGTCGGCCGGGCTCGCCGAAATACGACATCACGGAACCATTCTAAGGACAAGAGATAGCAGCAGCGTTTTCGAACTAGCGTGTTGATTTCACCCTTTCTTTTTTTGAAAGCGATTTGCCCTCGAAAGAACTCCCATAAACCCTAATTGTTCAGGGTACCATTCAACCTTAATTTTTCAGCGTATATGACAAACGTCATATGCCGCACTTCGAACCTCGGTTATCGAATGAGGGTAGCCGTCCCTAACCGCATAGGTCGTGGCCGCTTCAGTCGAGACAAGAACACGATGAGCGTCATCAACATAATTGTTGCCGACAGTCATCCGGTCGTCGTCAGCGGCATTAATGAGTTTCTGAAATCTGCAAGCGACATTCGCGTCGTCGCCACTTACTCTGACGGCGTGCAAGCGCTGCAGGCGATTCGTGACTTGCAACCCGCCGTCGCCGTCATCGCATTGTCCCTTCCCAAAATTAGTGGTCTTGATGTGCTCGCCACCGTAAATCGTGACCAGCTCGCAACACGGATCCTGTTTTATGCCGCGCAGGCTAACCCGCGCGACATTATCGCCGCGATGGCCGAAGGAGCCTACGGGTTCTTGGGAAAAGATTCACAGCCCCATGAGCTATTGCACTCCATCCGCGAGATAGCGGCTGGTCGCAAATGTCTGCCCTTCGAACTTCTGGCACACGCCCATCAGAGTAGAAGTCCGGCGCCAATTCCCATAGAGAAGCTGCTGACGCAGCGCGAGTGGAAAGTAATGCAACTAGCCGCGCAAGGGCTCTCTAACAAAGAGATTGGGCGCAGACTCGGCATGAGCGCAGGTACTGCAAAAATTCACCTTTATCACATATTTCAGAAAGTGGGTGTCAAAAGCCGCAGCGCACTCGCCACAATTGCATTCCATTCCTCCAGCTCAGACGTACGGCGACCAAATCGAAGTTCCGTTGGATAATGCGTCGAAATCTCGCGCCAGCGTCGAGGGCGGCTCTTTCGTGTTGCTGCCGCAAACCAACGCGCTGACCGACCTATAGCCGATAAAGGGCCATTGTCTGCCCAGTCTGATTTCAGTCCGTATGCTACGATTGCCCACAGTCAACACGATGGTCAACGAGTAATGCTCTACTGAAGGACCTGTCAGTCAAATGATCCGACTCTTCAAAATAAGAATCTGGTTTTTTATTGCAGCCTTCGAACTGGCACTTGGTTTGGCTAACGCGCAGGATCGTCAGCAAAACGTTCCGGGACAATTTGATTATTATGTCTTGTCTTTATCTTGGTCCCCGTCATTCTGTGAAACCGCTACGGGCAACGCCCGCCATAGGCAATGCGGGCCCCGACCTTATTCATTTGTCGTGCATGGCTTGTGGCCACAATATGAACGGGGTTTCCCGGCATCTTGTCAGGTGCCACCCCCACGGCTCGACCGCAGAATTGTGTCGAGCATGCTCGACCTAATGCCTGCGCCGGGGCTTGTCTTTCATGAATGGGATGAGCACGGCACATGCTCAGGTCTTCAACCGCGCGAATATTTCGATCTTGTTCGCAAGGCCCGTGCGCAAATAAAGATTCCACCTCAGTATGACAAACCGACGATGCCTTTGCGAGTTACGCCAGCGCAAGTCATCGATGCCTTTATCAGCAACAATAAAGGGCTCACGACAACGGACATTACCATTGACTGCGACCGTACGCGGCTGCGTGAGGTGCGTATCTGCTTTAACCGCGATCTAGAGTTCCGCTCGTGTTCGCGCGGCACTCGAGGTTCTTGTCGAACCGAAACATTGATAATGCCGCCTGTTCGTGGGAGACGTATGTTCTAAGTCGCAAGAGACAGCAAACTTTGCACTTTGTGCACGGCCGTTGACAAATTGCTCACGGGTAGCCCGCGAATGACCAGTGGCAGGCGATACCATTCACTCAGCGTAGACGCTTGTCCTCGACTCTCCCTTCCACGGCCACCACCGTCTAGGCGATTGGACGAATATTGACTTTCGACACGCACCACGGGCGTGGCTCTCAGTTCATGGACATGGATGACGATAACCGTCATATCCAAGATAAGTGCCGCTCCTCGGATCATAAGACTTGAACTGCTGCATACAGTAGGCGGTCGCGTCCGCCGATGGAGGCCCGTAATATCCAGGTGCCGCATAATAGGGATTGGGATAATAGTAATAATGGGGGGCCGCTAGTGCGCTGCCGATGATCGCACCGCCGAGAAGTCCTGCACCAAGGCCCCACCCCCATCCACCGCCATACCATCCGCCACCATGCCAGCCACCACCGCGCCATTGAGCGGAGGCATTGGTCGGAAATGTTGCAATGCCAATCGCGATTGCCGCCGTGAACACGATCATCAGTTTACGCAACATATGTTTCTCCTTCCGCCCGACAGCCTACTCCGTGGCATCATGGGTATCTTCAACTGAATGTAAGGTCAACGATCAGGCAAGGAAAGATAGCAATTGGACAGGCTTTGCACAGAGCGCAGGCGCGACATGCTTGATCGGGCCAACACCGGTGGGTATGTCGATCACAGTCCTGCCCGATTGGTGCGCGATTTATCTGATAACTGCTTCCGATCCGCTCTGTTCGACTAATTGGCGCAAGGAGGCAATGTTCATTTGAAGGTGTTCTCGGATCGCCTTTCGCTGTTCGAAGTTCAAATCCTTTGATGCCAAGTCTGCCCAATCGCGACCGATATCCTCTCGAACAAGTGCGATTTTCCAATCGATGGTGCTTTGATCCGTCATCGTCACACCCTCACTTATGACCGCAACTTCACCTTGAGAGCCGACGCAGCACTTCCAACCAAGAAGCATTCTAATAACTTCGATTGGATAAGCCAATTCTCTTTATGCCGGTAAACCTAGGAATGATTTGCAGGATCCAAGATCTAAGCCGACCTTGTCCTTTCCAATTGCGACACGAAAACAAGGCCGGCCGTCCTATGTCAGCCGTCGTTTCCTTCAGATAAGATTTGCCATTAAGATTGGCTCCCTAACGTTAGACCGCTCAACGATGCGCTAAAAAAGAGGATTTAACCCGTTTTCTCGAAACCAAAAAGCCGGCAAGGCAGAAGCGATAGAAGTCAGCGCGCAGATCTCTTCCCAAAAGATCTTCAGGGTCATCAATTTTAGCGAGCACGTAATTCAACGCCAAAACCTGTAACGTCAGCGGCTTACAGTGCTGTGGGTCTGCTGCCCATTTATCAGCCAAGAATCAGTGGCCTTTCCATCAAATCTTAGGCTGAGCACGCGAAGATTTTACCGTGCATCTAACACAAGTACGTTCCAGAAACGGCCTAATTGTTGCCTTCAAATCGCACGAAACGACACCTATTGCGCCAGGCCTTATCGGGGACCAATCGAGGAGCCTTCCAATGTTTGTGCGCTTGCGCGCCGCGCTTTGCGGCGCCGCTATTGTATTTTCTTGCTCGACCGCTATGGCTGAGTCTGGAATTGCATCGGTATATGCTCATGGAGGCGGAAGAACCGCGAGCGGAGAGCGCGTAAATTCAAGCGAACTTACCGCTGCGCACCGCAATCTGCCGTTTGGTACCCATGTCCGCGTCACCAATCGGCGCAACGGACGCAGCATTATCGTTCGCATTAATGACCGCGGCCCCTTCGTGCGCGGCCGCGTGATTGACCTTACACCGGCGGCGGCGCACGCCCTGGGTTTTTCCGGCCTTGTTCGGGTCAATCTGGAGATCGTTCGTACCTAAGTGTCTTATGCATGCGCCTTCGCAGACGCGGACGGAGGGGTGCGGCAAATCAGCTCACCCGTTTGAAAAGCGGCAACTAACCTTTTTATGATGGGAACCCACCGGGAGTTCATTAATTCCCCATAAGCGTCGTCTGCGTTATTGTGCAGCGAGTTTTGGCTGGACGCTTCGCAACAATCAGAACGCGTGTGGGCGTCTATCAACCGCGGACCTTAGGAACCGGGACCTACAACCCCTTTTTTGAAGCGCAAGTCACACCGGCCGATGCCGTTGCTGAAAGCCTTGACTTGCGCGTCAAGAAACCGATCCGCGAAGATTGACGATAATGCAGTCGCTTCTGGAATCCGCACGTTGAGGCTGATCCTGGTCATGATGAGGCCGCGCAGCGTTAGGCGCCTACGGTAATCAATATTTTCCCGCCTATGCGCAGACCCACCAACAGTACCCAAACATATTACATACCCTATACATACCCCGCCCGCCGCAGATCTTCGGTCCCGTTCGATAGTAGGGGCCTGGCACGTAGTCGATACCGGTACCAAGCAGTCCATATCGATCTCGAACACACTCACCGTCCAGGCTGCGATGCCAACCGAGCCAACATCCGTCAAAAAGCGCGGTCAGGATTACAGATCTGTTTTGAGTTCGGTCGCTCACAAGCGGCATAGCCAATGTAGCACCAGTCGACACGACGAGCGCGAAGCCAATCGAGACGGAAATTAAAAATTTTTTCATTCGCCCTTCCTTCCCCTGAGCCAGCCGAAATAGAGCTAAGCAGTTATTCCGGTAACAGAGCCTATAATTATTGTCGACGTGTGCAACACTGACCGAATGGCCGGCGTGGGGGCCAACCAAGGGTGAAAAGCAACGGCTAGGAGTGCCGGGATTACGTTACCGGGCCCGCAAAATCTGATGGGCGCGCGCGCCTTGTACTATTCGAGGGCAACAAGAAACCCTTTACTGCATTAACGGCACTAATCAGCCGGAATATATCGGTCAGGCGATTTCCTTGGGATGTATCCGCATCACCAACGAGGACGTCATCGACCAGACACCGCGGTAGTGGTGCTTGCCAGACCCGACTCGCGCTCCGTGGACCTAACCAGCCAATATAGCTTCAGACATGCGGCGCATAGATTATCGGTCGCAGGCGTCCCACTAATCTTCCCAGTGCATTCCGAGCGGACGCTGATCGGCGCCCACGGCTTTTGCGAAAGAATAATTCTGACCCTATGCAGCGACCGGATGATCGTCTTCTTTTACCCTCAACGTTGCAAGCTCATTTCTCAGAGCTTCTGTTGATCGCTGCAGTTTTGTGCGACGTTCTCGCGCTGCCCTAGCATACATGGGATAAGCGAAATTCTTCGGGTCCGATACGCCAGCACGCACCTCCTCGGCTTCTATTTGCTGTCCAAGATCGGCACACATCCGATCGAACTCGCCAATCATGGTCTCGATTTGGTTCACTCGTAACCGACGGTGATCGAATTCAAAGTCTCTGTGCCGGCGGAGACGCTCATTTTGGTTAACTCGCATCGGGGAGTCTCCTAGATTTTGTCTTACTTCGAGGCAAATTCGCCACATCGACTTCTAGAGAGCAAGACTCGGGCCAGCCGAAATTAGCGGACTCGCCCTGTTTGCCTATGGGCGCTTACGATATCTGCCGCTTGTGGCTGCTCTTTTCTTGCTCGCAGCTTGATAAAGCAAGAGACTTCAGATGATGTCCTCCCAACGAAGGCGTAGGCAGCCGAGAATTATTTTCTGATGCGAGCGCGGGCTGCATTTTCTATTAAAGTTTTACCGAGCGACCAAACAGCTCCCGGAACCCGATGCGCATCTGCAATGACCGCTTCAAACGATCGCTCTATCCATTCACAGTCCGCATCGGTGATGATAAGTGGAGGCAGGAGTTTTATCGTGTGACTGCCATGTCCCGCAACTTGAGTTAGAACCCGGTGTTCCTTTAGCAACGGTATCACGATCACTTGGCAAAATAGGCCGGCGTTTGCCGTCTCGAGCAAATTCCAAGAGGCCTTGAGCTTCAAGGATTGAGGCGCACCAAATTCGATCCCGATCATCAGGCCTTTTCCGCGGACAGCTTTGAGCAACTCGTAATGCTTAGTCATTCGCTCGAATGCAGAGAGTAAACGTTTACCCAGGCGTTCCGCATTTTGCATCAGGCCTTCGGACTCGATCACGTCCAGTGTTGCAAGTCCTGCCGCCATCGCCATATCGTTCTTTGCAAACGTTGAACCGTGCACCACGGCACGGTCCATACGATCGAACACTTTATCAAATATCCATTTGCGCATCAGCGCTGCGCCGACAGGCACCTGACCACCTGATAGAGACTTAGACAAGAGAACTATGTCTGGTTCGACACCCCAATGTTCGCATGCAAGAAAACGTCCGGTTCGGCCAAGCCCTGTCTGAACTTCATCAGCAATAACCAACGTGCCATGTCGGTGGCACAGTTCAAGAGCAGACCGAAGGTACTCCTCCCCAGGGACGATAACGCCTTTCCCTTGAATGGGTTCGATGATGAATGCCGCTACGTTCTTTGAAGACAGCGCCCGTTCCAACGCAACAAGGTCATTGAACGGCACTTCGACGCACCCTGGCAACAGTGAACCAAAGCCAGAGCGAAAAATCTCATCGCCGTTTACGGACAGTGAGCCGTAGGTCAGGCCATGAAACGCATGCGTGCAATAAGCAATTTCATCCCGACCAGTTGCAGCGCGCGCGAACTTCAGAGAGGCCTCGACCGTTTCCGTTCCTGAGTTGGCAAAAAAGACTTTCTCAAGGTGTGGCACATAACCGAGTAAGCGCTCGGCTAAAACTCCCGCCAGTGCCGATACATCCATTTGAACGAGGTTTGGAAGTTCACTGTCGAGGACCTTTTTAAGCGTATCGCGCACGACTGGATGATTGCGGCCAACCGCGAACACCCCCCACCCACTCAGCAGATCGAGATACTGGCTACCGTTGCGGTCGTACAGATACTGACCTCGCCCGCGCTTATACCCCTGGTCGAAGCCAATTGTTCTCAATACGCGCACCATTTGCTCGTTAAGATGACGAGCGTGCAGCCTGTATCGATTTGCTTCTCGTTCAGCGAAAACGTCCTCAATTTTGAGGTTCATTGCCTCCTCCACTGAACGGAACTACTACAGACTACTCCCGCAGGATATGTCATACCGGGTAACGCGCGCTATGGTTGCATTGACCATTAACAGAACGTTCGATAGCGTTTTGGTTGGGGGGCGTCCATTAATGAGCAAGGTAGAGAATGTTGTCGCTGTCACCTGCCTAGAGTTAGAAGCGTATATCGCGCGCGGTCCTAGGGTATCGGTGATTTGCAATCAGGGGACCGAACTCAAGACTGCGCTTGCGGCAGCGGTAACCGGCGCATCGGGCATCATCAGTTTTGGAATAGCTGGCGGTCTCGCCCCTGATCTCAGGGCAGGAGACTGGGTTGTGGCGTCCGAAGTCAAAGGCCCGGATAGAGTCGTTCCAACTGATCGCGCATGGAGCCACAGGCTTCTCGAAGCTCTCCCAGGCGCTGTTCACGCATGTGTCATCGGCGCGCAACGCGTAATAGCCACACCGCAAGAAAAGGCTTCGCTCTTCAGTCAAACCGGCGCTGCCGCCGTTGACATGGAGTCGCACATTGCAGCGGAGATCGCGACCGCGCATCGCATACCGTTTGCAGCCTGCCGCGTGATCCTTGATTCAGCTTACAGAGTAGTCCCCCCCGCTGCTGTTGCTGGGTTGCGAGCGGACGGAACACCGAATATCAGCGCGGTGATTCGATCGGCTCTAAAGATGCCGAATCAACTTCCCGATTTAATTCGCACTGCCTTCGATGCCTATATTGCAGCTCGTGCACTGAGCATTGGTCGCCAACGGCTAAACGTCGGATTAGAATTTCCCCATTTCAACGACATTGCGCTTGATTTTGTTGCTGCGTGATAAGCGATGTAGTTTTAAATTCTCCTTCCGAAGGTTCTCGCTCCACATTTTTGAGCCGCTGTATACGCGCGAGTCTTTTTTGAAGGCGGTCGAACATACGTCATATGCATTTCATGGTGGGCGCTGCAGCGATAAACGCGATGAAGGACAAGGCCCCAGCACAGGGTGAATTGCTCGGTCTGCACACGCAAAACCCGGACGATTGGCCGAAAGACGAAGAGGCCTCCACTATGAGGTGGCCTCTTTTCTTTTCACCGAGTAACCAATCGAGCTTGAACAAACGCATCGCTCTCGCAATTTAAGCAGATGAAAAATTCACTCTGGATCCACCTAAAACGTCTTCGCAAATATTAAAGTTTTATCGGTTGTTATAACGGGACTCTCACAAAGGCCGATTACTGTTAGCTCCACCTGCAGAAATGATGACCCGGTGGATGCTAATGACATTCTTTTTCATCCGTACCGGATTTCCTAATAACGTTGCGATTTTGGCGTTAGCCCTGGTCCCGTTCGTGTCGTTTGCGCTAGCGGCATTGCCGGATAACAGTAGGACACCTTTTGATCAGGCGCCCTCGGTAACATTGCTATTACAAGTCGCTACAGCCGTCGACTGCCCGTATTCTACCGACTGACAAAAGCCTAGCACAAATTGATCATAGTTCGCGACTTGACCTACTCGGCGGCTACCTTGCCGATTTCCATTACGTTTGGCTCTTCCAGCACCTCCACCTGCCCATGAAGATGGAGCCGCAGAAAGCTATTATTGCGTATATCGGAAAGCCTGGCGGTGCCGATAATCATCGGTACATTGTACTCGCGTGCAAGAATCGCGGTGTGACTGAGCCAACCGCCGACTTCGCTAACAAATCCTGCTGCACGCGAAAAATAAGGTAGCCAAGACGGATTAATCACCGGCGCAACAATGATGTCGCCGTCTTTGAAGCTGGTGAGGGCGTCGTTACGCTCAAAATCCCTTTCCAAAATCACGCACGCACGCCCTTCGACCACGCGGCTACCCGATACCCGCGTGCCGCAAATAATTCCATTGCTCCCTGGGGTTCTGACACCATTGCCGGCCATGACCGCCTCGAGGTCAAAGGGCGTGAGCATGGATCCAAGCGTATCCAATTTTCGCAGGTGCACAGCATTCTCTCGACGGCGCAGCGCCGTCGCACGCAGTGCTTTGGTCTCCTGTTCGCCTAGTGTGGCGATCTCATCAAACGTGAGGTAGAAGACAAGCGTCCCGAGACCGAGTTGTCGACCGACGGCGAGGATAGCACGGCGCAGAACGGCAAGCTCGCGCAATAAATGATGCTTAGCATCCTCCTTCAGCGCTTGGAAACGACGAGCGCTGTCTACCAATTTGGCAAGCCGCCTGCTCAATCCAGGATCGGCCGGAGCGTCGGGGCGCGCCATGGCACCCTTGGCGACGATCAGGCGGGTTAAAAAATCCCGGTTTTCAAAATATCGGGGCTCGGCTAGTTCGTAATCAAAAGCCGCCCGATGCCCGATCTCGCGGACCAAAAACCAATACCGACTCCCGTCGGGCGCAGCGGTAGCTTCGGCGATTGCGCGGCCTTCGAATGTCTCTGGGATATTTCCCAGCAAGCTCGACGGGTTCAGTCCGGCGGCGCTGAGCTTCCGACGTGCAAGATCAAGATAGAAGTTGGCAGCAATATTGACGACATCCATCTCGACATGCGTTTCATTGACGAAGCGGTTGCGGAGATGCACGATCTCCTTAACCAACTCTGGAGTTGTTAGGCGATTGAAGTCTGCCGTCTCAGTAAGGCGGATATGCCGCAAGTACGGGGGCAAGAATTCGTCGCGAAAGTGATGCTCGATATGGTCGGCGCGGCGCAGGAGTTTGCGAGATGCGACCCACCCGATCGAAAAGCCGCGCGCCTTCTCCTCGCGCTTATTGACGTAGAGGCGGCCCAGGATCGTTACCAAATAGCTCGAATCCTCTGCCACCCGATACCAAAAACCAAGCTTACGTGCCGCGCGATCAACACTCCCGCCGCTCGCCCACAGAGCCTCCATCAGAGATAGCGACAAAGGCGTCGGCCTTGGCAACATTTCCGAAAGCTCATTCTTGGCAAAGATTACCTCATCCGCGGCAGCGCCTTTGGCGAGATCGATCACGCGTGCAAGATCGGCCTTAACGACAGATTGGTCTTCCTCACTCGCTAGGACCCGCGTGATGTCGCGGGATTGCAGCAGATGGAAACGCCCTCCAGCATAGGTCCATTCGATATCCTGCGGACAACGGAATAGCTCCTCAGCCTGCTGGCCCATGGCGAGAAGAGGCGCAAGATCAATGGGCGCAATTCCGTGACCGAAAGCCCTCCGGGTGACGCGACCGTACCGAAACGTCCAAGGCCGCGCCGTACCTGAAACGAGTTTTTCAGCGGTTCCCCTCACCATCTCGACCATCATGAGACCGCCAGCCGATGGATCACGGGTGAACAGAACTCCAGCATATTCGGCCGGAAGCATGCGCTGTAAAAGCACGCTGCCGAAGCCACCCTTGGCAGAATACGATGCCGCGCGTGTTGTCTCGAATGATGCTTGCACTTTTCGGATCGCGGCCTCTAGTCCGCTGCGACCGACGTTGAGCACGGACTCAAACACGCCAGCAAAACTGTTATTGGCGCTGTCCTCCTCATTTGCGGAGCTGCGCACGGCGAGTTGCTCGCTGGCAAGTTGCCGCCAGAGCCGGTCGAGAATCGACCGGCGTGCTTCAGATGGGTGCCGCTCGAAATCCGTCAAGAATCTTGGCGTCAGCAATAAACCACCGGGCGCCGGCAGACCGGCCGCACGCAACTGCGCCAGCCGGTAGGCTTTGTTGCCATGGCCAGCCAGCGTTGGCAGGTCATCAAGCGAGATGACGCCGTTCTCGAGCCGAGAACGGTGCCATGCTCGCCAAAGCTGCGAACCCAGGCCGCTGACCCAGATCCGCTGGAAGATGAGTAGGGCCGCACTCGTTACCAAATAAATGTCCGTTCCAGCGGAAAACAATGCCCCGACCGCGATGAAAAACGGAAAAACGATAGCCCATGCGATGAGCCGATGGCGGCGCGTACGCACAAACGCCATATCAATGTAGAGTGAGATTAGCGCTGCAAACAGGACAGGGAATATCAACCACCGGTCGCGCTCGGCAAGGTTCAATATCCACGCAAATTGATTATAATCTGTCGAGACCGCCTTCTGTACAGCGGTCAGAGCTAGCGCCATAATGGGTAGAAACAAAAGTGCGATCAGATTGCGCACCGGCGTGATGCCATGGCGCTTATAGAATTCGGTGATCGCACGCGTCAGTCGCACCGGATCATCCTTGAGACGCTTTTTAAGCTCAGCGAGCTCATCCTCTACAAGGCGCGACTTAATCTGGTCGCGTTCCGCTTTGACCGAGAATGGCAGAACTAGTAGACGCGAAATGATCGCAAATAGCAGGATTGCCGGGATGATACCCATCCACGCGCTAAGCGACGTCAAAAGATCCGCCAGTCGATCAGAAGACTTCGCCCACCAACCTTTTTGCGCCTCCTTTAGCCACTCCTGGATATAAGGTCGGGGTTTGGTAGGGGTGTAATACTCCCAGGGGACCGTGTATTTACCACGATAATCGTACCCGGCTCGATCTAACTCTAGGCCTAATACCTCAGCGAAAAAACAGCTGCGGCGGTCATAACAAGGGGCAATGATCGGCTTGTGAGGAAGTTGTGCTATCCGTGTCTTGAGTTGTTCGGTAGGAGTCGGACGGATGGGTAAATTAATTGCGCCCGGAAGTGAGCCGGACTCGAATTCACCAGGATAGCGTACATCAACGAAGATGGCGCCTTCTTTTGTGACCAGGTTGCGAACATCCGGAGTATCCAAAAGTACTTTTTGGTTGCGGTACGGTGGAACAGCGCGAAGATCCTCGAGCGTGCGAGCCTTTAGCCCTGTCAGGGATCGCTTCTCCACCAGCCATTTTTCAAGACCACCAACCAAGAAACGACAATCGATCCCCTTATCGGCCATTGCTTGGCAGGTTTCGTACCCACGATTGCCATTATGGCAAAATAAAATGGAAGTTTTGCCTGCAAAATTGATTTTAGATGATGAGAGATCGGGGAATCTGACATGGGTCGTTCCCGGCAGACTACCCATTTCAGTTTCGGCGTCTTCGCGAATGTCAAGAAATGTGACATCAGTACGCTCGCCACGGCGACTGGCTTCTAAGAGTTTTTCAAGCTCTTCTGTGCTGATACCTCGGGGACTGTTAAGCTGCTCGTCATAGCTCACTTCTTTAAGTGCGGGGTCGAGGCTTTGTCCTGCGATGTTTGGCATTGGACGCGTTAGCGTAGCCTCGAGGCGCGCCTGCCTATCGCGGCTATGCGCTGTATATTGATACAGGTTAAGGCAGAGCGAGATTGCAAGCAGAAGGAAAGCGCCCAGCGCCCCGACAAACATCGACCGTGTGCGTGCACCCTTTGAACGCATGCGAAAGGCTGCAATCGTAGCCCCGCCGCCTAGCAACGCGGAGATGAGAGCAAAAAGCTGCGAAATGCTGGTGAAAGAGCCGACGACCAGCTCAGGTGACGGAATGGCCAAGGCCGGCGACTCAAGCGTCAAAACCAAAACGCCAGCCGCGCAAACTTTAACCAGAGCGCCTGTGCCCTGGTTAACGAGGCAACCCCTCAATGCCATAACGCCAGTCCCCTTGGGTTATGGCTCCTTCTACTCTGTACGAATCGCCTCCCAGCAACCCGCGCTGCAGACTTTTTGTTTGAAGTCTGCAGTACGCGCCGCATTAAGCACAAAATGGCGGCGAGTGGTAGAAAAATTAATGATTTCTAATCAAGTGTTACGATATTTGGTTAATAAGTCGCGACAAGCTCACGGCTGTTGCCGTGCCTACCACGCCAGCTCCCGTTCGATTCCGCAAAATTCCAGAATGTTAAGTTCGTTTTCGGACAAATGTTTGAATTTAGGGCTCTGTAACTCGACCCCGCTACGTTCTGCATCGATACGGAGGGCGCGGAGTGATAAGCAGACGCCACAATATCTCATACCTTGCCGCCCTGCTATTTCTTCTCCCTACAGCGGGAGGAGCACAGACATTTATTGTACAGGGTTCGACCACATTCACTCACAGATTGATGGAACCGTATCAAACTGCCATCGAGGCAGCCTCCGGCCACAAGCTAACCGTGGTACCCAACAAAACAAGCTTGGGCCTACTCGCCCTTTTTGAGAAACGCGCCGATTTTGCGATGATTTCGGGACCGCTAGAGATTGAGACCGAAATTCTAAAGTCAAGCCACCCAGACCTTCCCTTCGATCGGCTTCGCACTTTCAATATCGCGACTACGCGCATGGCGTTCGCGATTAACCGCGATAACCCTGTTCGTGCCCTTACTAGCGACAAGATGTGCGGTGTGTTGCTTGGCGAGATAACAAATTGGCGCGATCTCGGAGGCCCCGATCTACCGATCAGAATAGTGAAGGTTCGTGAAGGTGGGGGCGTTCAAGCTTCGATCGAAACCGAGCTTCTTCATGGAAAGAACATTAATGTTCCCGATCCAATTCGCGTCCAAATTAGCTCCCAAGTCGTCAAAGTTGTTGAGCAGCTGCCTGAGGCCTTGGGCCTCTCCCAACTCAGCATTGTGATGAACTCGAACGTTCGTGAGTTAAAAATCGACCGTCCGATCGAACAGCATCTGGACATAGTGACATTGGACGACCCGACTCCGGAAATGCTCGAAGTTATTCACGCTGCGCGAGAGATCGCGACCACGGCGTTTGACCGATGAATTTGCGTCTTATGCGTTCAAGCTTATTGCAATTGCAAATGGGCATCGCCGCCAAGCTCTACTGGGTGGCAAGCTTGTCTGCTTTAGCGGTCGCTATTCTCGCGGTTGCCTCGATTCATTATGCACGCGTGACCGAAAACGCAGCCGCACAATTCACCCAAAATGGGTTTGACGCGGTCGAAAGCTCAGGGCAGCTTCAATCGCTCCTCGCACAACATCGCCAAATCGTCGAGAGCGCCCCGGCAGAGGTCGACCGAAAACACCTTGAAGCCAGCCAACGAGAATTCATTGCCAAGAGCACACAGCTTTCGGCGCTGCTCAACAAATTGAATCAGCAAGCAACAGATCCGATTAGCGATCAAATGGAATCCCTGATATCCAGTGAAATTCCAGCCTTAGTGTCCGCAGGTCAAGAGGTTATGTTTTATGCATACAACTTTGCTCAGGACAAAGCGCTGGAATCGGCGACGGCATACGCCAAGATTGCGAATAGTCTCGAGGAGAAGATCCATGATTATCGTAGTCATCGAATCGAGCTCGCCAGTATTTCTGTGTCCACTCTGCTAGCGAGTGCGCGAGCGCTTCTTATTTGGGTATCAATTAGCGCCTTAGCCGCATTTCTGTTGATCGGGCCACTGGGGCTTACAATTACCCGCGGGGTTTTGGGTCGCCTCAAACGCATCACCAACTATATGATACGATTGGCGAAGCAGACAGTCTCAGAAGAGGTTCCATCCCGCGATGATCGGGATGAAGTTGGGGAAATGGCTCGCGCCGTCCAAGTGTTTAAAGAGAATGCTGCAGAATTGCTTGAGCGCAAATTGCAACTCGAACGGGTAAACGTGCAGCTTGATCTCGCCTTAAACAATATGACGCATGGTCTCTGCATGTTTGATTCGAGCAGAAAGTTGATTGTTTGTAACGATAACTATCGTCAAATCTACGGACTTCCCGCTGGATTAACCGTAACCGGAACACCGATCAACGCCATTTTGCAATTTCTCGTTAACAAAGGAACCTTTGTCGAAAGTTCGCAAGAAACACTAGCAGGACTTGACACGTTTCTAGCAAGCGAGAATGGCAAGGTAGTAAAGGAACTTTGTGACGGCCGCCTAATCGCTATTTCTCACCACAATACAGCTGATGGAGGTTGGGTAGCTACTCATGAAGACATCACGGAACGCCATAAAGCCGAGGCTAATATTATCCATATGGCGCGACATGACCATCTGACAGATTTGCCGAATCGGAATTCCCTTCGCGAGGAATTAGAGAGAAATTGTCGCCGATTACGCAGCGGGAAAAAATTTGCGATTCTTTGCCTAGACCTAGATCGGTTCAAAGGCGTCAATGACACATTGGGTCATTCGGTTGGTGATAAACTTTTACTTTCGGTGGCTAATAGGCTTTCTAACTGTCTAAAGGGGGGTGATTTTGTCGCACGTCTTGGAGGTGATGAGTTCGCCATAATCCAAGCGAATTACGAGCAGCCAATGGACGGCAGGATTTTGGCGGAACGCCTTATTGAGCAAATCAGTGCGCCTTACGACATCGAAGGTCAGCAGGCGATTATAGGCGTGAGCATAGGCCTTGCCATTGCTCCAACGGATGGTGAAACGCCGGAGCAGTTACTTAAGAGCGCCGACCTGGCAATGTACAGAGCTAAAGCCGATGGTCGCGGCGCCTACCGTTTCTTCGAGCGACAAATGGACGCGCAAATCCAAGCCCGGCGTGCACTTGAGCTTGAGCTGCGCGGTGCACTAAAAGCGGGGCAGCTGCAGGTTTACTATCAGCCGTTAATAGAGCCTAGGTCTGGCATAGTCCGTTGTTTTGAGGCGTTACTCCGGTGGTTTCATCCGCAGCTGGGAGAAATTCTGCCGGGCGAGTTCATTTCACTCGCCGAGGAGTTTGGTATAATCGAATCACTCGGCGAATGGATCCTGCGCTCTGCGTGCGCGGATGCGGCAAAATGGGACAATAAAATTCGCCTTGCCGTCAATCTATCGCCAATCCAGTTTCGAAATCAAAATCTCGTAAAGACTATTCTCAGTTCACTCGCTAGCTCTGGTTTGGCGGCTTCGCGCCTCGAATTAGAAATAACGGAGACCCTGCTTCTCGAAGATAATTATAAAACTATTGCAATGCTGCACGAATTGCGTTCCCTCGGGATTCGCATTGTTATGGACGATTTTGGAACGGGATTCTCATCGCTTAATTACCTAAGAAGTTTCCCATTTGACAAAATTAAAATTGACAAGTCCTTTATTCACGACCTATCAAACAAAAGCGATGCCGTCACAATTGTAAAGACTGTAATTGATTTGGCGCGCGGCCTTAAAATTGATGTCGCGGCCGAAGGTGTCGAGACGAAAGAACAATTCAAATTACTTGCTTCCGAAGGATGCACAGAAGTGCAAGGCATTTACCTCAGTGCGCCTAAGCCAATTAAAGCCTTTGAAAAGATCATTACCGCTCACGGCCGTTTAGAAATTGCAGCCTAGACTGCGATAATACAGCGATTGCATCTAGGGGCACC
>Ga0207788_1000045_pt1 | contig 18859 bp, 14 predicted proteins | sample LuqExpMetageno79_FD_187836 | JGI IMG/M metagenome (GOLD analysis project Ga0207788, IMG submission 187836) | Tropical forest soil microbial communities from Luquillo Experimental Forest, Puerto Rico - Sample 79 (SPAdes) | ecosystem: Environmental > Terrestrial > Soil > Tropical forest ... | reverse complement strand
GCCAGGCAGGATGCGGGTCGGGCGAACGTTGGCGTATTGATCGAGCGGCTGACAGATCGCCAGTCGCAAGCCCCAAAGCGTTATGTGATCGGGGATGTCCGGCGCACCGACAGCGCCGAATAAGATTGCATCGAACTTGCGCAACTGGTCGGCTCCGTCTGCCGGCATCATCAAACCGTGCTTTTTGTAGTAGTCGGAGCCCCAGTCGAAATCCGTGAACGCCATCTTGAAACCGCCGTCGCGTTCGGCACATGCATTCAAAACTTGTACTCCGGCGTTCACGACTTCCGGGCCGATGCCATCGCCACCCATGGCGGCAATCTCGTAGGTTTTCATGGTTAGATCTCCGTGTTTGTTGAGAGGCTGAACGTCAAGTGTGAGCAGCGGCCACTGATCGCGCGGGGCGCTCTAGAGAGCGCGAAAGGACAAGCGTCAAAATGGCCGAGAACACCAACAGGCCCGCGACGAAGAAGAGCCCACCCTCAAAGCCGCCCGTCCAATCTTTGATCCAGCCGATCATGGCCGGCCCAACAAACCCGCCGAGATTGCCGATAGAGTTTATGGTCGCTATGCCCGTGGCAGCAGCCGGGCCTGAGAGGAACATCGTCGGCATGATCCACAGCGGGGGCTTTGCCGAGCTGATGCCGATATTCACGAGCGTCAGTGCCGCAACGACGCTAACCACCGTATTGCCGATGCCGGCGAGCGCCAGTCCGGCGGCTGCAGCGAGGCAGGCAATGACCACGTGCCATGTCCGCTCCTGCTTCCGGTCGGAGTGCCACGCCCACAGATACATTGCGATCACCGCGACAGTCGGCGGAATTGCATTGATGAATCCGACTTGCATGTTTGTGAGGCCGAACTCTTTGATGATCTGAGGGGCCCAGATACTGAGCGTGTAGAGGCCAGCGGACGTTCCGAAATAGACCAGAGCGAGGGCGAGCACGCGCACATCGGCAAGACCGCGCCAGATGCTGTGGCTGGCATGCCCAGCCTTCTTCGCCCGCTCCGCTTCCATATTCTCGACGAGCCATGCCCGTTGATCATCGGGAAGCCACTTTGCCTTCTCAGGCCGGTCGGTCATGTAGAAGAGCACGACGACACCGAGAATGACCGCGGGAACCGCCTCCAGAATGAACAACCATTGCCATCCTGTAAGGCCACCGATGCCATGCAATTCCAGCAGGGCGCTGGAAATCGGCGAACCGAGGACGACCGAAATCGGTGCCGCAGCCATGAAAAGAGAGGTGATCGCTGCGCGCCGGTGTGCCGGAAACCAATAGCTCAGATAAAGGATGATGCCGGGGAAGAAGCCCGCTTCCGCGGCGCCCAGGAGAAAGCGCACTGCGTAGAAGCTCGTTGCGTCCCAGACAAACGCCATCGCAGCGGAGCACAAGCCCCAGGTGATCATCACCCGCGCGATCCAAAGACGCGCGCCTAACTTGTCGAGGATGATGTTCGAGGGTACTTCGAAGAGAAAATAACCCCAGAAAAAAATGCCAGCGCCAAAACCAAAAACTCCCGGCGAGAAACCGAGGTCCTTGTTCATCGTGAGCGCGGCAAAGCCGATATTGACCCGGTCGATGTAGGCTATGAAGTAAAGCAGCATAATGAACGGAACGATGCGTAATGCCACCTTCCGCATCGTTCGTTGTTCTAATGTGCTCTCCATGTGTTCCTCCAAGTGAGCGGCTCAGCCAACCTTTTTCAAATTGGTCGTTTGAGCGGGTTGCAGTCTTCGTTTTCGACAGCTTGGCGTCGGTCTTGGGTGATCTGTCAGTCTGGCGTGTTAACTTGCATGGAAGGTGACATGGTATATTGACATTGTCAACTTGCATGGAAAGAAAAATTCCGGTAGCTTCCGACCTGAAGGGGTGCAGGCATGACTACGACAGCGGAAGTCGTTGAGGAGGCTGGTAAAAAGCCCTCACTGGTGGACGATGCGTACCGAAAATTGAAGGATGCGATTCGGGAAAATGAGTTTCCACCGGGGTATCAGGGATCGGAGCAGGAGATTGCCAGCCGCCTGGGAATGAGCCGCACGCCGGTGCACGAAGCGGTGATACGGCTTCAGGAAGAAGGGCTTGTACGGGTATTGGCGCGACGGGGGGTCGTCGTCTGCGCGATCTCAGCTGACGACATGCGCGAAATCTACGACGTCATCATCGCGCTCGAAAGTGCTGCCGCCGAACTTCTATCAGAGAGGCCTTCGCAAGAGCGGCTCTCGACCGCACGCGAGCTCGAGTCAGCCAACAAGGCAATGGAAAATGCTTTGAAGAAGGATGATCTAACCGCCTGGGCCAAGGCGGATGAGTCGTTTCACAAACTGCTCATTGAGCACAGCCGCAACCAGCGCCTTTTGCGGATGTATCACACGATCATGGATCAATCTCACCGGGCCCGAATGATCACCTTGCGAATCCGGCCCCAGCCTGAGGGATCGGTCAAAGAGCATCGATCCATCGTTGATGCAATCAAGAGGGGCAGCCCCTCCGAAGCACGCGAACTCGCGAAACAACATCGCGTCCGAGCACGAAACCAGCTGATTCCACTCTTAGAGCAAGTTGGACTGCGACACCTTTGATGTGAAGTCGCGTCGAGAAGGTGTGGGCCAGTAATATCGTCCTGTAGTCTCTGTCATTGGTCGGGGCTCTGACCCGATCGAGAGCGGGAAAAAAATCAGCGGGAAAAAGTGGCGCCTTTACGTCGTGCCCGACCCCTCATTATTTGGAGACGAATAGTCAGTACTTCACGCCTCGCGTACCGGTTCAACTTGCCTGCTTGAAGGGGTGGAACGGAAATATGCCGCGAGTTCGTCACGCTGCTCGCCGGCGGGGCGGCGTGTGGCCGCTGGCTGCGCAAGCGCGTCTCGTTGCCTCCTCCGAAGCTCAAGACACAGTATCGCGCATTCGTGCCCTGCGACGGCAGCCTGCACCTCCCGGGAGGCGTTGAAGGCCCAATAAATGACAACTCCCTCTTTCACCCGCCGGACAGCAATCGTCGATGCACACGCTCATCTCTACGACGGCGGAGCCAACCGCTACGGTATTTTTGCAAGGAAAGACCCGGGATTTGAAGCTTTTGTCGGGGATTACTCCGCGCTGCCAAGAACTTACCTTCTCGATGACTATCTCCGAGCAACAAGCTCTAGGAAGATAGACGGCCTCATCTGGCACGAATTCATCTCCGAGGATCCGATCAAGGAGGTGACCTGGGCGCAGCAACTGGCTGAAGCTTCGGAAGTCCCAATCGCGCTTGTTGGCTTGGTTGACTTCCGCGATCCCAACTTGCCGGAGCGCCTGGATATCTACCGCTCTCTTTCGAACTTGACTGCCGTGCGCCAGCATCTCGGATGGGACAACCACAATCCGCTTCGCCGCTTCGCTCCACGGGCCGATCTGATGGCGGACCCAAAGTGGTTGAAGGGTCTCGAGCGCCTGAAGGGAGCGGATCTGCGCTGCGGGCTGGAAGTGTTCGCTCCGCAATTGCCCGATCTCCTGAACGTAGTCCGCCAATATCCAGAAATTGGCTTCACGGTTGCAGTAATGGGCTGGCCGATTGATCTTGGCGTCGATGGCTATGGACGATGGCAGTCCGACTTGGACGCCATCAGCCGATGCGGTAACACCTGTGTCAGCGTCTCGGCCGTGGAATGCATCTTCGGCATGAATTGGAACGAGGAGCAATTGAAGCCTTGGATAATGTCGCTGGTGGAGATGTTCGGTCCCAAGCGGTGCATGTTCGGCAGCCACATGCCCATTGATGCACTCTCGCATGGATTTGACCGATTATACGACGCCTACGAGCGTATCCTTTCGGCATTCTCCTCTGATGAGCGCGATGACATGTTCCGCAGGACAGCGCTCAGCTGGTTCCGAGTGCCGAGACGATGAAACAGCCATTGCTGAAATTCCCTGTGAAATCGAGCCGGGAATTGTTGTTGCGTCGAAACCGGAAATGACAGTCGGCGGCTTCAAAAGCCGTGAAGACGATCACGCACTCACCCGCGCTCGCGGCGTCTCCGCAACCGCGCCAGCCGACCGACAATCTGTCGAATCACACCGCGCGACCGGTGTTTTCCGAATCCGCCAGCAGATCCGAACGTGAAACACGACGCAGGGATACTTCCACGCGCTCTTCATCGCGGCGTATGTCCTCGATCGTCTGGAACGTAAAGTGGATGTGATCGGAGGCCGCTTTTTCCGCCGCCTTTGGATCGCCCCGAAGAATCTCCGCGGCGATGGCGAGATGCTGCTTCAACAGCTGATCACGAACGCCAAATCGCCGGTAGAGCTGATGGCGATTGTACAGCACGTCGTTTTTCAATAATTCGCTAAATACGCGCATGACGTGCGCCAACACGACATTATGGGCCGACTCATAGACGAGCTGGTGGAGGTCCGCATCAGCTGCGGCCTCCTGGGTGGGGTCTTCGATCTCGTGGGCCTTCTGCATCCGTTCGCAGCACGCTTTCAGGGCGGCGCGATCGACATCCGTGGCGCGGAGCGCCGCCAGAGCAGCGGCCTGACCCTCGATGATCCTGCGGTACTCGAAATAGTCGGCCGTGACGCGGGGCTTGTCGCCAAACAGCTCCGCGAGCGGGCGGGATAACGGCGCCAGAAATTGCGCCACGACAGTGCCTGCCTTGCTGGTCTCGACCAACCCCTTGCTTTGAAGCTTTTCCATGGCTTCGCGCAAGGAGGGGCGCGAAACGTCGAGCTTCAACGCCAGTTCTCGCTCTGGTGCAAGCTTTTCTCCTGGCCTCAGCACCCCCTCGAGAATGAGCTTCTCAATGTGCTCAGCAATCGCGTCTCCAAGCTTGTCGGGTCGAATCATGCGGCGCTCCAATGGCCCATCCTAACTGTGGATGGCTCTCATATCCATCTCCAGACTTTAGTCTTATATGTATACCAGTTGACATATGTGGACAATAATATTATCCAAACAAAAAAGGGTAAAAAAATATTACCACAAGGAGGAAATCGAGTGTTCCAGCAGCTTCTGACGCCCGTCGGGGATAGCCTCGGGCTTTCGTTTTTCGTCGCAATCCTGCCAATCGTTGCCGTGCTGGTGCTTCTGGGTCTGTTGCGCAGGCCGGCTTGGCAGGCCGCATTGGCCGGGCTGGTTGTCGGCCTCGGCATCGCCGTTACGGCCTGGAAGATGCCGGTCAGCCTAGCGATTGGCTCGATCGCTAACGGCGCGGTGTTTGCCCTCTGGCCGGTGATGTGGATCGTGGTCAATGCGCTCCTGCTCTACAACATTGCCGTGCGCTCCGGCCGCTTCGATGCATTCCGAAATTGGGTCGTCGACTATCTGCCAAACGACCGGCGTGTCGTCCTGGTCGTGGTTGGTTTTTGTTTCGGCGCCTTGCTGGAAGGCGTGTCGGGGTTTGGTACGCCGGTTGCCATCACCAGCTCGCTCTTGATCCTCGTCGGCTATCCGCCACTCGAAGCCCTAGTCTACGTCCTGATCTTCAACACCGCTCCGGTCGCCTTCGGCGCTCTTGGCGCGCCGGTAACTGTGCTCGGCGCCGTGACCGGACTGCCCGCCACTGCTCTCGGCGCCATGATCGGGCGTCAATTGCCGGTCATTGCGATCCTCCTGCCGTTTTACGTCATCGCGCTTTACGGTGGCTGGCGCTCGATCCGCGCACTGTGGCCGGTGCTGCTGGTTTCAGGCGGCAGCTTTGCCTTGTCGCAATTCGCTGCATCCAACCTGATCGACTACACGCTGACTGACGTCCTGTCGTCGCTCGGCTCGCTTATCGTCACGCTGCTTTTTCTACGGGTCTGGCGTCCCGCGCCGGATCCGGAGTTTGCAATCAAAAGCGCGGTTATTGCGAGCAAACCCGACAAATCGTCGGTGCCCCACTGGCAGGGTTGGCTGCCTTGGGTGATCGTCTCGGCGACCGTCATTGTCTGGACGTCGTTCAAGGTGTTTGCCATCGGACAACAAAGTGTTGCCTGGCCCGGACTCCATCGCGCGATTTCGATCACGCTCTATAACGGCAAACCGTACGACGCGATCTGGGTGTTCCAACCGCTGGGTACAGGAACCGCGATTCTTCTGGCGGCGGTCATCACCGCACTGCTCGTTCGTTTGTCACCGAGAGCGTTCTTCAGTTGCGTCGGGGAGACCATTAGTCAATGCTGGCTCGCGGTCATCACCGTGATGCTGATCGTCGGCCTAGCCTATCTGATGAATTATTCCGGCCTGGCTTACACGCTCGGAGAGGGCGTTGCCTCGACCGGAAAGCTCTTCGTCCTGCTCTCGCCTTTTCTTGGTTGGGTTGCCGTCATGCTCTCCGGAAGTGATACATCGGGAAATGCCCTGTTTGGAAATCTCCAAGTTGTCGCGGCGCGTCAGCTCGACCTCAATCCGGTGCTGTTCGCCGCGACCAACTCCTCCGGCGGCGTTATGGGCAAGATGATCTCGCCGCAGAACATCGCAACCGGTGTTTCGGTAACGAAAATGGTAGGCCATGAGGGCCCTGTTTTTGCGCGCACCTTCGTTCACAGCGTTGTGCTAACGACTTTGCTCGGAGGGCTCGTCGCCATCCAGCAGTACGTCACCCCCTGGGTCATTCCGCTCGTCGGCGGTCATTAGGTGATATTTGCACCGGCTGATCTTTCGGCCGGCGCAAAAGAAGCCAGCAGAGAGACCCATGCTCGCACGGGAACGGGGCGTCATGTCGAAAGTCGATTACTTCGCTTTGGCTCGCTCACTCGAAGGCGTGATGCCGAAAGCGAGAATAGCAACAGATCGTCTGCGCACCCTGTCCTACGGAACCGACGCCAGCTTTTATCGCCTGGTTCCCATGATCGTAGTTACGGTCGAGAGCGAAGCAGAAGTAATCGGGGTAATCGGAGCCTGCGCAGCCGCCGGCGCGCCGGTCACCTTTCGCGCTGCAGGAACATCGCTGTCGGGCCAGGCTGTGACCGACAGTGTGCTGATTGTACTCGGCGACGGGTGGCGGGGATCGACGATTTCCGATGACGGACGGCTGATTGGACTGCAACCGGGCGTCATTGGCGCGGAGGCCAACCGTCGCCTGGCGCCTTTCGCGCGCAAGATCGGCCCCGATCCGGCCTCGATCGGCGCTGCCATGATTGGCGGGATAGCCGCAAACAATGCCTCCGGGATGTGCTGCGGAACCGCGCAGAATTCGTACCAGACGCTGGTATCCCTGCGAGTGGTGTTGGCCGACGGAGCTGTGCTGGATACCGGCAACAGCGAAAGCCGGGCAGCGTTCGCGGCAGCTCGCCCGGCGCTGATGTCCGAACTGGCGGCGATCGCTCGCGAGGTGCAGGCCGACGCTGCGCTCACCGAGCGAATCCGGCGCAAATTCGCGATCAAGAATACGACGGGCTATTCGCTGAATGCGCTGGTTGATTTCCCGGACCCGTTCGACATCCTTCAACACCTGATGATCGGGTCGGAAGGAACGCTCGGCTTCATCTCGGAAATCACCTACCGGACGGTTCCTGACCACCGCCATAAAGCATGCACCCTGCTTTTCTTCGACAGCCTGGTGCAGGCATGCCGGGCGGTGATGCGGCTCAAACCCGAGCCGGTGGCGGCGGTCGAACTGATCGACCGGGCCGGGTTGGCGTCGGTCGCGAACAAGCCTGGCATGCCGGGTTTCCTGGCAAGTTTGGGGCCGGATGCGACCGCGCTGCTGGTGGAGATCCAGGGGGACAACAGCGCCGAGGTCCAAGCTCGCGTCCGGATGGTTGCGCACGCGTTGTCTCAAACGCCACCGGGCCGCCCGTTCGAATTCAGCACAGATCCTTATCTGATCGAGAAATATTGGAAAATCCGCAAGGGACTGTTCCCCGCCGTCGGCGCGGTGCGGCCGGTCGGCACAACCGTCATCATCGAGGATGTCGCGGTGCCGATCGAAAGCCTGGCCGCCGCGACCGCCGATCTGCAGGCGGCTCTTGTCAAGCATGGCTACTCCGAAGCCATCATTTTTGGCCACGCGCTTGATGGAAACCTGCACTTCGTCTTTGCCCAGGGTTTTGCTGACAGCGAAGCGATCCGCCGCTACGCCGACCTCATGAACGAGGTAAGCGATATCATCGTCGGGCGTTACGACGGATCGCTCAAGGCGGAACACGGTACCGGACGCAACATGGCGCCCTTTGTTGAGATCGAGTGGGGCAAGCAGGCGACCGATCTGATGTGGCGGATTAAACGATTGTTCGACCCCACGGGCCTGCTCAATCCCGGCGTCATCCTCAACGAGGATCGCGAGATTCACCTCAAGAACATCAAGCCCATGCCGGCCACCGACCCGCTGATCGACCGTTGTACTGAATGCGGCTTCTGCGAGCCGATGTGTCCGACCCGCGGGCTGACGGTCACTCCGCGCCAGCGGATCGTCGGCGCACGCGAGTTGGCTCGCCTTGAGCAGACCGGCGCATCCTCGGGAGAATATCGCGAATTCCGTCGTGCCTTTCTCGACTTCAGCGTCGATACCTGCGCCGCCTGCGGCCTGTGCGAAATGGCCTGCCCGGTCGGGATCAACACCGCTACCCTGTCCAAATCGATCCGAGGTCGCAACCAGGGACCGCTTGCGCAATCCGCTGCCTCTCTCGTCGGTCGTCATTATGGCCTCGCACTGGGTGGGGTCCGTGCCGGGCTCCGCGCGGCGTCGGCGTTCGACACGGCCACGGCCGGACGCGGACTGGATGCCGTCGGGGCCTTGATACGAACTGCAACAAGAGGTGGCGGACCCGTCCTATCTCGCCGCGCCACGCCGAAGGCCGGCGCACATATCCGGTCACGCACGCCGGAGCGCAACATCGAAATGCCGCGCGCGGTCTATTTCGCGAGTTGCGCGGGCCGCATGTTCGGTCCCGCGCGGGACGACCAATCCGGCGAAACGGTCGATGCCACCCTCCATCGACTGCTCGACAAGGCGGGCTTCGAGATCGTCACACCGCCGCGGCAAGCCAGCCTGTGCTGCGGCCAGCCTTTCGATTCGAAAGGGTTGCTCAGCGAGGCAGATCGCAAGGCCGAGGAGACGATCGATGCGCTGGTTCGGGCGAGCGAGAACGGCCGCTGGCTGGTCTTTTCCGATACCAGTCCCTGCTCGCAACGACTGAAGTCGCTGGCGGCGGGGCGGCTGACGGTGCTCGATATTGCCGAGTTTTTACACGATCACATCCTGCCCAAGGTCGATATTCCGGCCCGGATCACGCCTCCGGTCGCGTTGCACCTGACTTGCTCGACGCGACGGATGGAACTCGACACGAAACTAATGGCGATCGCCCGTGCCTGTGCCGAAAACGTCGTCGTTCCCGCCGACATCGGCTGCTGTGCATTCGCCGGCGACAAGGGATTTGTGCGGCCTGAGATGAATGCGCACGCGCTGCGTTCGCTCGCGCCTGCCGTCAAGGACTGCACGTCAGGCTATTCGACAAGCCGGACCTGCGAGATCGGTCTCTCGCTGCATAGCGGGCTGATCTACCGCTCGATCGCGTGCCTCATTGATAACGTGGCGGTTAGGCGCAACGCACATGGATGTCACAGCGCGGCGGAGCGGTCTCGCACGAGCTGATCACCGCCACCGCCTTGTTGCGGGAGACCATCGAAACCCAGGGTCAAAGTCGGATTCGAGCATCTCGTTGGGTCAGATGAGAAGGCCCTTGGCGACTCTGACCACCATCCGCCTTTGGTGAATTCGCGGTGTCTAGGTGGCCAGGTGGCCGGGTGGCCAGTCACGTATAGGAAACGAACTCTGTTCGACGAAAGACAGCGCACGGGCAGGTTGCAGGCTTTGCGTGTGCGGCGGCAAAGACTCGATCCGCTTCCATTTCGTTTTCTTATGTAGTGGCCACCGCGGCCACTCTGGCCACCGATTCTTCCGTGTCTCTCAAATGGACATCCGAGGGTCGGTCTTTTTTGGCGCCCTCAGGCGTGGCTAGCCATTCGGCCCTCCCCTTTTGCCTAAAATTTGTGCAACCCTTCTGTGGGAAATGGCGAAGGGGCCGTTTTTAAGCGACATAAGCCACGCGGGAGTTGCAAGCGCTGGCGTTGGCCTCGCGCTGGTTGTAGGGTAGGTGGCTTCGATGTCGGCTATCGCGCATCGCTGTGAGTTTTCGTCAATCCCGTGGGCGCGCCATCTATTGCGGTCCACCCGCCATCGACGAGGAGCGCAGTGCCGGTAATGTAGCTTGCGGCATCAGAGGCTAGGAAAGCAACCGCCGCCGCCACCTCGTGCGGCTGCGCCCACCTATTGAAGACGGTATGTGAGGCTAGCGCATTCCAAATCTCCGGCCGCGCTTTGAGCGGCGCGACCAGGCCAGTCTCGACGATACTCGGCACGATGGCGTTGACCCGCACCCCGAATGGGCCGACTTCGGAGGCAAGGCCGCGTACCATCTGGATAATGCCGGCCTTGGTCGCGCCATAGATTGCCAGGCCCGGTTCGAGCGTCGTCGCGCGAACGGACGAGCTGGCAATAAGACTACCGCCCTTTTGCTGCGACATCATGCGGCCGAAGGCGCGAAGAAACAGAAACGTGCCACGTAAATTGAGATCGACGACCCGGTCGTATTCCTCATCCGTATAGTCCAACATCAGCTTCCTGACGTGCACCGCCGGCGTGGTCACCGCGACGTCGAGCCGTTCGTGCTTGGCTGCGATCGCGGCCGCGAGTGCATTGACCGCTTCGGCTTCGCCGGCATCGACGACGTGGGCTTCGGCGTTGGCGTGTGCGCCGATTTCGGCCGCGGTCAATTCGACGCCGTCGGCATTCTTGTCGGCGCAAATGACGGTCGCTCCGAGTGCGGCCAGTGCCTCGGCGGACGCCTTGCCGATGCCGGACGCGGCGCCGAGGACAAGCGCCGTTTTGCCGTCGAGGCGAAACAGATTGCGGTATGCTTCGAGCCGTTCTGGAATCGCGGCCATCGCGCCTCGCTTCGATTAAACCGGGGTGAGGTCAGCCGTTGCGGCCCTGATCAGCCATTTGCTGAAACTTTTTCACATTGTCGGCGCCGGCATAAGCGGCGATCCGCGTATTGGCGGGCCCCATCAGGGCGCGGAACGGCGCCAGGTCGGGCCGCGTAATCTGCATGCCGGCAGCTTCGATCTTTTTGATCTGGTCCGCCTCCTGATCGCCAATCATCTTGCGCATGAGATCGCCGGCCGCCACGCTTTCCTCCCGGAAAATCGCCTGCTGGCCGGGACTGAGCTTTGCCCAGGCGATCGTGCTCACCGTGTGGATCATATTGTTGTAAATGTGCCGCGTAATCGCCAGATACTTCTGCACTTCGTAGAACTTGTTGAAGTAGATCACCGCGATTGGATTTTCTTCGCCGTCCACGACCTTTTGCGACAGCGCCAGATAGAGTTCCGGAAACGCAATGGCCTGCACGGTCGCGCCGAGCGCTTCCATGGATGCCTGGATCTGCAATTCGGGCGGCGTGCGCAGCTTGAGGCCCTTCACATCGTCGGGCGTATTGATCGGGCGCACGATATTGGTGACGTTGCGGAAGCCGTACTCCCAATTGCGCAACAGGATGAAGCCTTGCTTCTCGGCGAGCGGTGCGAGCCAGGCCATGACCGGCCCGTCGAGCACGCGGAAGACGTGCTGCGGGCTATCCCATATGAACGGCAGCATCACCGCCGCGAACGCCTTATCGTATTTGTCCAACTGGCCCTGCGTCGGTAATCCCATGTCGATGGTGCCGAGCTTGATCTGCTGCGCCTGCTCGGGTGGTCCGCCAAGCACGTTGTTTGGGAAGATGTTGATTTTGATTGCACCGTCGGTGCGACTTTCCACGCGATTTGCAAACTGCTTGGCGGCGATGTTCGACGGATGATCCTCCGCGCCAAAATGGGCAAACCGCAGGGTCAGCGGAGCGGCATACGACGACACGTATGGCGCCGAAATGGATAGGGCGGCGCCGGCGGCGCCAGCCTTAAGAAATTTCCTCCGATCCACTGTATCGGCCATAACCTCGCTCCCTATTGTTCAGACGCGAAACCCAAAATACCTCGGCAGCGCAAGCGCGAACCACGGCACGAACGCAACGATCACAAGGCCGATCAGTACAACCAGCAGATAGGGCAGCATCGCGCGCGACGCTTTTTCGATGTCACTGCGCATGATAGCACAGCAGACATAGAAGCCCACGCCGGCGAGCGGCATGAAGCCACCAATGCCCATGGCAATGATCAGCACGAGCGCATAGTGCATCTCGCTTAAGCCGAGCTTGCCGGCGATCGGAATCAGAAGCGGCGCGACGACGTTGAGCGACGGCAGGCCTTCGAGCAGGACGCCGACGAGGACGAGGAGCGCGATCGAGCCAAGCATGAAGATTTCGACACTACCGCCCATGACATGCAGGAGCGCGACGAGCCGCTGCGGCAGGTAGGCCACCGTCAGGGTCCATGAAAAGCCGGACGCGGCGGCGAAGATGAATAGTAGGACGCCAGTAAGCGCCGCAGTGTCGAGTGCCGTGCGCATGAACTTGCCGACGCTCATTTCGCGGTAGAGCAGCATCGCGAGCGCAAGGCCGTAGAGCACCGCGAACGCGGCAACCTCGGTCGGGGTGGCGATTCCGAACAGAATGCCACCCAGCAGCATCGCCGGCATTAGAAGCGGCAGAACCGCGCCGAGGCCAGCCCACGCGATAGTGCGAAGCGGCGCGCGGGGCACGCGCGGCGTACCGGCCCGTCGGGCACGCGCATAAATCAGTGTCATTAGACAGAGCGCCATCACGGCCGCCGGCATCAGGCCACCGATAAACATGGCGCCGACAGAGACGCTCGTGATCGAGCCGACGATCAGCATGGCAATGCTCGGCGGCACGGTCTCGCCCATTATCGCCGACGCGGCCAGAACGGCTGCTCCCTCAGCCGCGCCGTGGCGCTCACGCAACTGGTCGCGCATGACGGTTCCGACGGCCGCGACGTCTGCGGGTTTTGAGCCGGACAAGCCGGATACGACATACATGCTCGCAACGGTGACTTGGAGAAGCCCGCCTCGCCAATGACCGACCAGCGAATAGATGAAGCGGACAAGCCGAACGCTGATGCCGCCCCGCTCCATGATCAGTCCAGCTAGGATGAAGAATGGGACCGCAAGCAGAATGAAATTGCCGGTACCGTTCACCATAGTTTGCGGAAGCACGACAAAAGAGCCAGCATCAGCCGCCCACAAATAGGTCGCGGTAGCGAGGAGCAGCACGAAGCCGACCGGCACGCCGGCGAAGATCGCGACGAAGAACAGCGTTAGCACCACGATGATGGCGGCGTCGCCGCCAAGATAGGGCAACCAGAGATCACGCGTCAGGGCGGCGATAGCAAGCATGACTACAAATATGAAACTGACGCCGCACGCCATGCGCGTGCTGTGGCGGAGAAGATTATCGAGGGCAAAGAGCGCAAGGAGTACCATGGCGAGCGGAAGCGGCAAGGCGATCAGCGCCGCCGGCAGCTGCAATACCGGCGTCAGCTCTCCCCAGCTCGATGCGATGAATTGTACGGATGCTATGCCGGCAAGCCCGACGACGAACAGCACGATGACGTCGGAGAGAACCAGACAGATGCGCTCAATTGACGGCGCCACGAGGTCGAGCAGGATGCGAACAAACGCATGATCGCGACGGCGATAGGCGACGGCGCCGCCGATGAATGCCAAAATCGACAATGACAGGCGCGCGGCTTCATCCGCCCAAAGGAAGGAGTGTCGGAACCACGTGCGGTCAATAACATTGGCAACGACGAAAACGAGTTCTGCGAGCAGCGCGATTACAACGATAGCTTCCGCGACCATTTCAACGGCACGTAGCGGTCTCTTCTTTGCCATTGTAGGTTTGTCGGGAGACAGTGTCGGTGTCGCCGTATGCGTCCCCCCAGCTGCGGCCGTCGGCCCGGCAAGATCGATAGAACATTGCATTGGCACGTCCATCCGATGCGCCGGATCAACGTGATGAAGTCGCGACCCTCATCAGCTTCGTCCGCAGGCGGATGTGACGCTACCATAACATTGGATGAGAGTGGTTTTGCAAAACTCGGCCGACCTGTTCGCCTGGTAGAGCGATCTCAAACTCAGCTAATACGCTTTAGGTTTTCAACCCCGCGATGTGTGCGACCTCGGACCAGCGAATGATCTCGCTGCGAATGAATGGCGCGAAGGCATCCGGGCCGAGGTCGAAGGGCTCAAAGCCTTGCTTGCGCAGCATTTCCACAGTGTCCGGCACCTGCATGGCCTCATGCGCGGTCGCGGCAAGCTTGTCGATTACAGGCCGCGGCGTACCGGCCGGCGCCATCAGACCAAACCAGAGGCTGACGTCGAAGTCTGGCATGCCTGCTTCCGCGATGGTTGGCACGTTCGCCAGCACGTTTGGGCGTTTGCTGGCGGTTGTCGCCAGTGCCTTGATCTTGCCGGCAGCGACCTCGCCAACCACTGCGATGGCATTTTCGAAGGCCATGGTGATTCGGCCGGCCATCAGGTCAGTGATCACCTGCGGGCTGCCAGGATAAGGCACGTGCGTCAACTTAACGCCAGCGCGTTGCGCAAACATTTCCGCGCAAAGGTGAGGCAGGCTGCCCGCACCGACCGAACCGAAGAGCACTTGGCCGGGTTTTGACTTGGCCAGAGCGATAAGGTCACTGACGTTATGAACATCGGTGTCGCGGTTGACCACCAGAACATAGGGACCACTAGCGAGGCGCGCAATCGGCGCAAAATCCTTGACGATGTCCATGCCGAGAGCAGGATTCGCAATTTCGTTGGTCAACGTCGACAGTGCGAGAAGAAATAGCGTGTAGCCGTCATTGGCGGAACGTGCTGCGTATTTGGCAGCGATACTGGAACCTGCGCCTGGTTTGTTTTCAACGACAACTTGCTGACCGATTATCGGTGCTGCGCCTTTGGCAAAGAAACGGGCAACGACGTCGGAGGCTGCCCCCGGCGTGAAACCGACGATGAGGCGGATCGGGCGCGACGGATAACTTACTTGTGCCAGCGCTATGCAAGACAATGACTGCAGCGCGGCGGCGCCCGCTGCCAGATCTAAGAACTGACGACGGGAAAATTTCATGTTTGTCCCACTAAGATGGAAAACAGTTGGAGATGTGAATGGAATGAAAATCCCCACAAAAATAGAGCATACGAGGGTTTCAAACTCAATCATGCTCTGGCCAGGTCTGATCGGATTTCGGAGCGATCACGCTGCGGTATTTCTATTTGTTGCAATGCAGTAGTCCGGAAAATGGCTCTTAGACATCCCGCTTTTTATTTGTTGACGCCGAGGCCCCACACCCAGCCATCGAGACGTCGTAAACAATTTTGGGGTATAGTACATTTTCTTTCGAGTGTCTGAGACCTCGCATGAAAATACTGGAAATCGTTCCGCGCGACCGCACGCGTCTCTATGGCGCGCTTGTCGCCAAGGAAGCTGCCATCCGCAAGAGCGGACGCGGGACTTACAGCCGCGTGGGGCGCCGATCTCTAGGTTCGGCTCGATGGAAGCACAAGATGTACAAGGGTTCTGTGCAGCTCGCGCACGATCCATCCGAGATCGTTACTGCGAAGGTTCGTGCCGCGACGCCCGAGGATGAGCGCAAGCTCTTGTCATCCTTCCTTGGCTTTGTTGACCGCCATTGTGGCGATTATGTAGACACAATCACGATTCAGTACCGGCAAATTCGATAGTGCGCGGCTTTGCTTGGCCGCGACGCCGGGTCGATCCAACCGGAAAAATATCTTTTCCGCGCTTCTGACATTGGATGATAGAATCCCAAATTTTGCTGTCCTTTCCAAGATGCCGTTATGCTCAGAAAAATAATTCTTGACGCTTCTCACCCGCGCCGAACGGTTGCGCCACGCTCTCTCGCAGGCCGAGCGGTACCTAACCTGGAACTAACGCCTCATCCTCCGGGTCAATCGTTGAGGAACGTCAGATAAGGGATCCCGATCACAAGCAACGCAGTGATGAATACACACCCGAAGATCAAGCCCAGCAGCCAGAACTGCCCGCGCGGAATGTAACCGCTGGCGTAATACACGGGCGCCGGACCGCAGGCATAGGGCGTAATGACTCCCTGAATGGCCAGGGAGAAACACAACAGCATGGCAAACGTTCTGACCGGCATGCCCGGAATGGCCACCCCGACCGCCAGCATGACCGGCATGACGCCGACGGCGTGCGCCGTCAGGTTGGCGAACATGTAGTGGATGAAATAGTAGAGCGCCACCAGGACCGCCATGGTTAGAACCGGCGGAAATCCCGACAGCTGGGACGACGCAAGCTTGGCGAACCACTCCACAAAGCCCACTCTGGCCAATCCGTCGGCCATGCCGACCAGGGTGCCAAACCACAGCAGGATGTTCCAGGCGGTCTTGTTGCCGAGAACATCCTCCCATTTGACTATTCGCGTAGCCACCATTAGCCCGATCGCGACGAAGGCGACGGTCGTGGGATCGGCGATATTCCTGCCGAAAATCCACAACCCCAGCGCCGTCGCCACTAGCAGCGCAAGGCCGATTTCGTTCAAGGAGATCTTGCCCAGCTTGGCCAGCTCTTGCGCGGCCCATTGAGGCACCTTGCTGCTGGTTCTTATCTCAGGCGGATAGATCTTGTAGGCAAGATAGGGGAGGGAAGCGAGCAGCAGCGCACCCACGGGCAGAAAGCCGATGAACCATTGTGTCCAGGAAATATCCACGTTGGCGATCTTGCGGGACAGTTCGACCGTCAGGAGGTTCGTCGCAAGCGAGGTAGTGAACATGGACCCGGTGATGGCCGTGGCGCACAAGGCCACCCACATGATGTAGCCGCCGACCTTGCGCGAAGTCTCTCCGGGATAAGAGCCATACAGCGGAGGAATATTCTGGATGATGGGGTAGATTATTCCTGCGCTTCGCGCCGTGTTGGAGGGAGTGACCGGAGAAAGCACAAAGTCCGAGAGCGCGATGGCATATCCGAGGCCGAGAGTTCTGGCCCCCAGCGCCTTGACCAGGACTAGAGCGATGCGTGGACCGAGGCCGGTTTTTTCGTAGCCCAGGGCGAACATGAACGCGCCAAAGATGAGCCAGACGGTGGTGTTGGAAAAACCGGCTAGCGCCCATTTGACCGCCTCGCCGGGTCTGGGGTCCACCAAGCCGAAGATCGTGGCCAAGCCGATGCCGAGGACGCCGACCGCCGCTGCCGGGATTGGCTCGACGATAACGCCGACCAAGACGGCGCAGAAAAGCGCGAAATAACACCAGGCCGTGAATTTGAGTCCCGCCGGCGCGGGGATCAAGAGAATCACGACCCCGGTGATGATTGGCGCAAGAGACTTCCAGACCGTGCTCGTCTTCTTTTGCTGCGGCATTGGCGTCCCCGTCCCTTATCTCGAAGGGCGAGACCGCGAGTCGCCAGTGCTCAGCGGTCTCGTTTTTTTATGCGTTGCCCGGAACAGGCAACTGATACTCACCAACAACTTCTCGACAACAGACATTGCCCCCGAGCGTGCGCAACTTGCGCGCGTTGGTATTCAGCGCCGTGTAAGGTGTCTATTCAATACAGGGGCAGCCGCAATTGCCCAAGATTACAGTACCATATACCAACGTGGCTTGTCCGTCGGTAACACCGGAGGCGCGCTCCAGTGCGTCATCCGAAACATCAAAAATGAGAAGTTCTTCGTCGGTTTCTGCCCCGCGAATCACGTCCCTGTCCGTAAGTACCATGAGAACATCCTCCTGTTTCAGCTTGCTTTTTAGTCCCCCTATTGTTCGCAATAATCGAGAAGTTTCGTTTCTTACGGCCAACGTAGATAAAAAATAAAGCTAAACCAGCATGGCTTCACTATGAAGCCGTAAGCGAACTGCTTGCAAGTGGAATGGCAATGACTCGCGCTGAACTCCTACGCCACGCTCTCTCACAGGCGCTCCGCAAGGTGCATACGGGCCGACAAAACTAAAACTCGACGAGGAAACCCGCTGGCAAATTGCTGGTGAGGTAATTGAAGAGCTTCGCCGCTACGGCGGCTGGAAGGAGCTAGACGAGGAAGCGCCGATGCGCGATCTGGCACCCGGCACTGGTCCGCATGACAAACGCGAGGGTTGGAAGGCGAAGCCCGACAAATAAAAGAGGCCGCCAACTGAGGCGGCCTCACGACGCTACGCACCATACCCACCGACTATCGCTGCATCGCTATGGCGACCGCCGAAAGCCCAACAGCCAGAGCAATAGCCATACCCCAAATGTCAAGCCACATGGGCTGACCTCCCTCGGTTGCGTTAAGCAAATCAAACGTGCCCACGTCGATTTGGTTCCCGGTGATTCGGTCTTTATTTTGGCCTTGCGCACCCACGCGGCGCGGAAGGCTCAACGAATAAAATCATCCAACGAGTCATGCGGCCTTTCGTTCTTGACCACGCCATTGGCCAACAGTGGCCTTTGAGAGGGCATAGGCGAACGTCGGCTAATGACTAGGCTTGAGGAGATCGTCCTTCAGAGGCGCCGAAAATCTTAGCCCGAGAAACGGGCTGAAGACGTCCTTTTTTAAACTTTTCAGTCCCGGCGGGTCGTCGAGATCAGTGGACATTCTCGGATTTTCTCCGTCGAACTTCAGAGAATAATCGCCGAGCTGAATTGTGGTGAGGGAGTCAATTTGTTTATTTTTCTCAACCTCGACGGCAAGGCAGTTGCCTGCCGGGGTGGCCAAAAAAGCAAGAACAAAGAGGAAAGCAAGAACAAAGAGGAAACTTTGCTTCATACGTCACACCGCAAACTGATGAATGATATCACATAGCATGACCAAATTAGCAAATGAGGTTTAATGCGAAATGTATTCGAAAACGGTATCAGGCGGACATTGCGTTTTGCTGGCAAGTCCGTGTACCCAGATCTGTGCA
>Ga0207788_1000035_pt1 | contig 21420 bp, 24 predicted proteins | sample LuqExpMetageno79_FD_187836 | JGI IMG/M metagenome (GOLD analysis project Ga0207788, IMG submission 187836) | Tropical forest soil microbial communities from Luquillo Experimental Forest, Puerto Rico - Sample 79 (SPAdes) | ecosystem: Environmental > Terrestrial > Soil > Tropical forest ... | reverse complement strand
CCCCGCGGAAACGGCACCCTACCCTTTCATCCTGATTTTGTGCAGAGCAAAAGAGACCATGTCCGATGGGCCCGACTTGCAAGGTGCCCGCGCGCCCGCCAGCCCCTCATCGGCGGAGTAATAGGAGTGAATTAGCGGGTGGGTGGTGGATGCGCTGCATCGAGCACTTGAAGCTCTGCGGTGTCAGTGTGAGCGAGAGTGTGACGGCGTTGTCCTTCGCACCGTGCGAGGTCGGTGACCCCATTGGAAAATGCAGGAGAGATGGTCAGTCCCGAGACGGCCAGTTGGCTGCTGCCTTATTTTGCAATGGCCGCTCTTTCCATTGCTTTAGGCTGTCGGAGATGACCTTCATGGCCGTTGCGGCCGCGTGGTTGACGCTAGCATAACCGCCAACCTCCCTACCGATGCGGCCACCCTCATTGCGCAGCAAATCGCGTATGCTCTCCAGTTCGCGAATGACTCGGTCAATTTCCTCCATTGAATCTATCGTCGTGTGTCGGATCATCACATTCAAGTTTTCGGTAGCCAAAGCCGACTCGGCCAGTGCCTCGGGCCGTTGCTTAGCGAGCAGCTTTACAGCATTTTCGACACCGTCATCCCGATATTCCGGTAGACGCCGATGCGGCGGTGCGTATCTCTCTAGAGCAAAGTTCTCGGACATATCTATCTCCGCACAACAGACCACGCATTCCAACAACTACTAAGCCCCGGGCAATCTCCCGGGTTTTTTCCTTGGCAGAATAGGCTGCTCAACCTTTTTCCGGCGAGCCAAAAATATTAGGAAAACAGTGAGCGATACGTTGATCGGGTAACAAGCGCAATCGCGCGCGCCATGTTAGCGGCGAATGTGTACCAGTGCATCAAGCCTCCAAGGAATCAATGGCGACTAGTTGACGATCCGGTGCGCTACAGGTTCCGTCAAGTGAGGTTCAGCGCGACGCGAAAAATCTGTGGAGAAGCCGTATTTTTTATTTTGCTATTTTTTTGTGATTCTTAACTTTTCTACGGGGGCGCTCACGCCGGGGGACGAAAAACATGCGGAAGAACGGGGAACGAAGCGGCGACCGCCGCTATCGCATCGATTTGCAATCGGAGGCGAAAGAGAAACAGGCTTTGAAGCTCGCAGAAATACGCGAGACGTTGGTGGCTGCTGGTTATGATACGACCGCCAAGCAGGCCGCCATCCTTGGGATAGGCCGAAGTACGGCCTGGGTGTTGCTCAACCGCGACAAAAGAGCCGGGCCTTCGGCCAAGGTCATCAAACGTATTCTTTCATCGCCGCAGGTTCCCAAGGCAGTGCGACGAAAAGTCGAACAGTATGTCAAGCAGAAGATCCGCGGCTTATATGGACATAGCGAACAACGGACGCAATGGTTTAGCCAGCAGTTTCAGCCATCGTGATCGGGTAAGGGCTAACTGTTTTGACTTAGATTCTGTTTAGTGGTGACAAGGCGCTTACACAGACTTCGGAGTCGTAAGCGAGCTTTTGCGCACCGCGAAAGTCCCCGCCGGGGCTCGTTTGAATGAGTATTTTTGTTGATCCTGAACTTGTGGATCATCGTTCTGACTCCTTTTTCACGCGTCGTTTTGTACGAAATTGAGCGCGTGACTGCGCTGTGAAAACAGACACACTTCGACATCACAAACCGTGGATCATCTAGAAAGAACGCGAGCGTTAAAGAATTCACGCAACGGCGAGCAACCCTCTACCCCTAGGGACGGCCGGTTTTTCAGGCCCTTGCGTTTGGCTCGACGTAGCGTGGGAAAACCGGTGTCGGCGCAGGCAGCTTGCTGCCAGGAGCGATGCGCTTCTTGCCATCGAGTTCGCCGAAGCTGCGTTCCTCGGGCACGATCGCCAAAAGATCGAGAAGGTTGGCGGCCGATGTCGGCATGAACGGTTGGGCCAGGATCGCCACCTGACGCAGCACTTCTGCTGTCACATAAAGGATCGTCCCCTGCCGCTGCGGATCGGTCTTGGCCTTGGCCCAAGGTGCCTCCGAGGCAAAGTAGCGGTTGGCGTCGGCGACCACGGCCCACACCGTGTTGAGCACCTGGTGTAGCGCTTGCACCTTCATGTGCTCACGGGCGGTGTCGATCATGGCATCGGCGGCGGCGAGTATCGTTTTGTCCTCTTCACTGAACGTGCTAGGCGCAGGCAACACGCCGCCGAAGGCCCTAGCTATCATCGACAGCGAGCGCTGCGCGAGGTTCCCCAGGTCGTTGGCAAGATCGGCGTTGATGCGGTTGACGATTGCCTCGTGGCTGTAATTACCATCCTGCCCGAACGGGATCTCGCGCAGTAAGAAAAAGCGGAGCTGGTCGACGCCGTAGACGTCCGCCATGATGAACGGGTCTACGACGTTGCCGACCGATTTCGACATCTTCTCCCCGCGATTGAACAGGAAGCCGTGCGAGAAGATGTGCTGTGGCACCTCGATACCGGCCGACATTAGGAATGCGGGCCAATAGACTGCGTGGAAGCGCACGATGTCCTTGCCAATGACGTGCAGCGCCGCCGGCCAGTAGCGCTTGAACTTCTCGCTCTGGTCGTTGGGGAAATCGACGCCGGTGATGTAATTGGTGAGCGCGTCAACCCAAACATACATGATGTGCTTGTCATCGCCGGGCACACGGATACCCCAATCGAAAGTGGTGCGCGAGATCGAGAGGTCCTGCAGGCCCCCGCGCACAAAACTGGTAACCTCGTTGAGCCTCTCCCTCGGCAGCACGTAGTTCGGCCGCTCGTAGAGCTTGAGCAGCTTGTTCTGGTAAGCCGAGAGCCTGAAGAAATAGCTCTCCTCCTCCACCCACTCGACCGGCGTGCCAGTTTTGTTGGCGATGCGCTCGCCTTGCTCGTTGAACTGCGTTTCATCGTCGGCGTAATAGGCTTCATCGCGCACCGAATACCACCCGGCGTATTTATCGAGATAGATGTCGCCGTTTTTCTCCATCCGACGCCAGATCTCTTCCGACGCGCGGAAATGGCGCTGCTCGGTGGTGTGGATGAAGTCGTCGTTCGACAGATTGAAACGCCTAACCATGGCCTCAAATAGTGGCACGTTGCGGTCGCGCAGCTGCCGCGCAGTGAGGCCCGCGCGCACCGCCGTCTGTTGCATTTTCTGCCCGTGCTCGTCAGTTCCGGTGAGGAAATAGACGTCGTAGCCGTCGAGCCTCATGAAACGCGCGATAGCGTCCGTGGCGATCGCCTCATAGGCGTGGCCGATGTGCGGCGGGCCGTTCGGGTAGGAGATCGCCGTGGTGATATAAAAAGGCTGTTTGGCGGGCATTTTTGGTCAATTCAGTGTCTCTGCCCGGCCTTGTGCCGGGCCCGGGCGACTTAATCAAGGCCGGAACCTAGAGCTGGGATGGGCCGAAATCGCACGTTGGATGGAGGCTAGCTAATAATTCGATGCGGAGTGCCAGCCTTCATCACGGCGCGCGTTCGCAACACGCGGAGGATCGCGCCCGAGGCTTGCCACTACGACCAGGCGGTCAACCTGGCCCCGTAGATAGGCATTCAGGAACTTCCGATAATCGCGGAAGGACACACATCCATTCGACTGGCCGCTGGGACCGAGCATGTAGGTATGCGCCAGCATGCCCTCCCGGCCGAACATCTTGTCGTCGTCGATCGGATTGAGGCGAATGGCGCGCACGCCGTGGAACAGATCTTCCCGCAAGGTGAGGTCATAGATGTTCGGCGGCGTAGGACCACGCATGCGCAGATTGACGTAGCGCGCGTCATCCATTTTCCCACCGAGCCCCGAATGTGCCTCGAGCTTCTCGCCGTTTGGCAGGTACACCGTGTGGGCGGAGATGTCATAGACCGCTGTTCGGCTGCGGCGGCCGGGCAGCTCCGGCGATTTATTGTGCCCAATCTGCGGCGCGGCGGGCTTGTCGACGAGCGCCGGCGTTGGTACGGCGGCGACCACCTGGGGCGCCCGCGCGGTTGCCGGTAGCGAAGCAGCAGCAAGCTGTACTGGATGCGGCCGCGGTAGCGGCACACCGAACGCGCCTTCCGACTGGCGCTTCCGCGGCAGCGGCACGGTGTCAGGCTCGGGTGCCACCGTGGCAAACTGAGCCGGACCCTGGGTGATGCCAACTTTGTCTTTTGCATTACGTGGCACCGAGGACGCCATCGGCGAAGGCATTTCGGCCGCGACTTCGACGGGAAGCTCTGGCGCCAACAGCGGCACGGTGCTCATTGGGAATGAACCCGTGGCCTGCACCCATCTGGCTTCAAAGGCCGCGGCGCCGTCTGGAAGCTGATCGAGATTAGCGAGCGCCAGTGCCCGCGGCCCAGGCGCGCTGGCACGCAGATGCGGATTGCTGGCCAAAGTGTTGCTGACAACCCAAGTGGCCGTGACCGTGACCACCACGCCGGACGTACCGACGGTAAGCAAGGCCCCGAGGCCGAGGGTGGCGCTGCGAGCGAGATAGCGAAAGGCCCGAACAATCCGGCGATAGTCGACGAGAAAGAAAATACGATCGTCGAAGGTACGAACGTCGTAGACCGCTGCGGCCGCGCTCGCCATACTCTACGCCACACGAACTCGATTCACGTTGACGCCACAGCCCGGCGCGCCGCCTCCGGCGCGCTGGCCAGTCCTCGGTCTCGTGAAGAAGTCTTTGTGTTCCCAGTGCCCGTCTGCCGCCTCACGACATGTCAGGCAGCGGACAAACTATGCAGGGAGTACGGTTAAGCGGCTGTAAATACTGATGGTCTTTATGGAGACCGCCGCTAGTCCTCCCCTGCTAGCCCCCTTGCAGGAGGTCAGCCCGCCTCATCACCTAACTGAGTGCCGAGAGAACCTCAAGCCGCGCGTCAGCCTGCCCGAGCGAGTTTTGCCCACGACGACCGGCTGCCCGGTTCCTTGTCGAATTGGCAGGGCGACGCTTTATTACACGACTTGGCGCCCCAAAAAACTGGCGCTCCCGAATGGCTTTAGTGCGGCGTGTGCTACCAAGCGCGGCACGACGCAGAGCGCTGGCCGCGCGGCTCCCGCCCAAGTGTGGATGTCGGTGATATAAAACGGCAGCGCACCGAGACACGCAGACTCACTGTGCTGCTGGCCGCAGTCAGCGCTGTTGCGCGATGCTATCCAGCAGCTCCGCTTCGAATGGCCCTTTGAGCTTCGGTTGACCGGACACGAAGACGAAATCTTTCGTAGATAGCATGACTGAAGCCCCCGCCGGGGCCGGTTGCGTTTGGCGCATCGCTGGCAACGAGGTCGGCCATATTCACTGCCTGGCCGCGTCCGCCAGCAGTCCGAACACCGTGAACACCAGAGGTTTGCGTTCGAGATTATAGGTTTCCGCGTCGCGCGCGGCGCTGTTGACCTTCTCCCAGATCTCGGCTGTACGCGCCATTTGCGGCATGGCCGGCGTTCCAATGGAAAGCCGTGCGGAGAGCCAGTCGTTCACCAGCTCCATAAAAGCGGCGAGCGTCTGCGGCTCGTTGCCAGCAAGTGCATCGCCCAGAGCATGCAAGGCACTCGGATCGGGTTCGGGGAGCTGTGCGAACAAATCGAGCACCCGCTGACGCAGCGCTAGCGCGGGACTGTCAAGGAGTGACAATGCGCGCGCGACGCTACCGTCGGCGGCTGCCGCCGCTTCCTTCAAGTCCGCGTCGCCGGTACTGCTCCCGGTCGTGGCCGCGACCGCACACGCGACGTCCTCCGCCGAGAGCGGACGCAGATCGAGCCGGCGGCAGCGTGAGCGGATGGTCGGCAGCAGACGGCCGGGCGCGTCGCTGATCAAAAGCAATATAGAGCGCGCCGGAGGCTCCTCAAGAATCTTGAGCAACGCGTTGAAGCCTTGCGGATATTGCAGTTCGTCGGCCTTATCGACGATGGCGATGCGCCAGCCACCCTCGCCTGCGGTCGAGCCGAAAAAGGGCACGGCGCGGCGTACGTCGTCGACGCGGATCACGGTGTAAAGCTTGCCGGTCTGCTCGTTGACAACACGCTCGAGCACCAGGAGATCGCCTTGTGCCTGAGCGGCCACGCGGCGCGCGACCGGGTGGCCGGCATCGACCTCAAGCGAGGTCGCGTTCTGCACTTTCGACGCCTGCGGTTCAGGATACGCCAGCACGAAGCGCGCGAAGCGAAAGGCGAGCGTCGCTTTGCCGATGCCAGGTGCCCCCCCAATCAGCCAAGCGTGTGGCGTGCGCCCGCTCTTGTAGGCCTCCAGCAGCGCGCGCTCGGGCTGGGCATGGCCGAACAACACGGTGGTTTCGCGTGGACTCTTAACCTCGACCTCGCTGTTTCTGTCTTCGTCGCTCACGGTGCCGCGGCTTCCCTGATGCGCAGTTCGGGTTGCAGGCGCGCGTCGACCGTGTCCCAGATGCGCTTGGCAACAATGTCGCGCGGTGCACGGCCGTCGATCACTACACAGCGCTTGGGTTCGCTTTCTGCCAGAGCGAGATAGGCGCGGCGCAACGCTTCGTGAAATTCGACCGACTCCGCTTCGAAGCGGTCGGTCGAGCTGCCACCGCGTCGCCGCTTGGCGCGCGCTAGGCCAACATTGGCTGGCACATCGAGCAGGAAGGTCAAATCCGGCATGGCGGCGCCTACCGTGACGCGCTCGAGGCTGCGGATCAGCGCGGCGTCCACCTTGCCGAGCGCGCCTTGATAGACGCGAGTGGAATCGATGAAGCGGTCGCAGATCACCCATTTACCGGCAAGCAGCGCCGGCCGGATGGTCTTGCGCACGTGATCATCGCGCGCGGCGGCGAAGAGGATCGCTTCCGTTTCCGCTCCAAGCGGTTTAGCGATTCCGGAGAGAAGGATGTGGCGGATTATCTCAGCCCCGGCCGAGCCCCCCGGCTCGCGCGTGAGCACGACCCCGATGTCCAAATGTTCAAGGTGCTTGGCGAGCAGCGCCGCATGGGTCGACTTGCCGCTGCCTTCGCCGCCCTCGAAGGTGATGAAACGTCCGCGCATCTAGCCCTGTTTCGGCCCGACAAGAAACTTATAGCCGCTCGGCCCCGGCGCGGAATAGCGCAATCACCATTTCGGTTACGGCATCAATAGCGCGCTGGGAAAGATTTCCTTTGGCCACGCTTTCGGCGGCTTTCAGCGGCACTTGCAGGACCAGCTTGTCGTCGCGCCAAACCTTCAGCACGCCGATCTGCTGGTCCTGCGCTACCGGCGCTGGCACTGGGCCCTGATAGGCGATGCGTGCGACCAGCTTTTCGCCGCCGCTTTTCGGCACCATCATCTGCACTAGGCCCGCGGCTTTCAGTGGGACTGAGCCCGAGGCTCCGCCATAAACCTTGGCGGAGCCGATGATTTGTCCTTCGGCGAACAAGTTGCGGTGTTCGAAGCTGCGGAAGCCCCACTCTAGCAGTTTCTTGGCCTCGTCGCCGCGCTCTTTGGCGCTCTTCTCGCCGTTGACCACGACGATCAGCCGCAGGCCGTCCTGCACCGCCGACCCGACCAAGCCATAGCCGGCTTCGTTGGTGAAGCCGGTCTTCAAGCCGTCGGCGCCGTTGACCATGGCGAGCAACGGATTGCGGTTCGGCTGGCGGATGCGGTTCCAGGTGTAATCAACTTGGCCGAAGATTTTATAGAGGTCGGGATAATCCAGGATGATGTCGCGGGCGAGCATGGCGAGCTCCCGCGTCGTTACCTTGGTCCCGGGATTGGGCAGCCCGTTCGAATTGGCAAAGGTCGACTTCTGCAAACCGATCTCGCGCGCCCGCTTGGTGAGCGTCGCTGCGAATTCGTCCTCATTGCTGGAGATGCCTTCGGCGAGCACGATACAGGCATCATTGCCGGAGACGATAATCATGCCGTGCAGCAGATCGTCGACGGAGATCTTGCTGTTGAGCGCGGCGAACATGGTCGAGCCGTGAGAAGGTGCGCCGCCTTTGCGCCAGGCGTTCTCGCTCACAATGTATTGGTCGGTCAACTTGATGCGACCTTCCCTGATTTCGTGGAACACGTATTCGGCTGTCATCAGCTTGGCGAGACTTGCTGGAAAGATCAGCTTGTCAGGGTCATGTTCGTACAACACGCCGCCGTTCTCCGCATCGATTAGGATGGCGTGCGGGGCGTTGATGAGCGGTTCGTCCTTGTTGCGCAGCGGCTCTTTTCTCTGAGCAACCGGCGCGGCAACGGGTTTGGCCGGCTTTACCGCGTGCCGCGGTGCTGCGATAGCGAACGCGCCGGCGGCGACCAGCAGGGCTGCCACCGCGGACATCTGTGCCAACGCGTTAGACCGAAGCGCCATTGTCCAAAATCACTTGCCGCCCGTACGGGCTCTCCCGCGACCAGCGGATCGGCGGATCGGCGGCGATGTGACGGAAATCTGGGGCTCAGTAAAGGCCACGGCCGCTCATGAAACCCGAACGCGCGCCATCATAGCGTACTGGGGCATAAGCGGAAACCGGCGACTCCTCAGCCTCAGCCCGGGGCGTGTAGGCCGGCGCGGCTTGCGAACGGCTCGCGGCCGCAAGCTCCATGTTCTGCACGCCCGGCGCGGACTGCGCCGGTACCTCGCGGGCGGCCTCGCCCAACCGATAGGGCCGGTTCGGCGGTGACGGAACATGTGTCATCGGCCGCGCGTCGAAATAGGTCGGCACGTAGTGGTTGCCGGAGGCGACGCGCACTGGCGAGGTTACTCCTGGCGCGGTCTCACGCAAGGTCGCCTCGAGTTTGCGATCGTCTGAGCCTTCAAGCGGCGCACGCCCGACATATTCGACCTTCACCCGAGTGACGCCGTTGCCATAGAAGCCTAGCAACTTGGCTGTGCGCACCGACACGTCGATCAGGCGGTTGCCGACATAGGGTCCGCGGTCGTTAACGCGCACCACGACTGACCGGTGGTTGGCGAGGTTGGTGACCCGCACGTAGGACGGCAGCGGCAGCGTCGGGTGCGCGGCCGACAACGAATTCGTGTCGAAGATCTCGCCGTTCGCAGTATAACGGCCGTGGAAGTCGTCACCATACCAGGAGGCCAGGCCGACGGCATTGTAATTCACGTCTTCCTGTGGGACGTATTCGCGGCCAGCGACTGTATAGGGCCTGCCAACGCGGTAGACTCCGCCGCCTTTTGGTACTGGCTCGCCTGGCTCAACCACGCGGGCGCTGGCAGAGACGCCGTATCGCGGATCAATGCGGCTCGACATATTGTTGGAGCAGTGTGCAAGCGCCAGGCACCCTGCAGTGAGTCCCGCAAAGCGCGCAAAGCGGACGAAACCGCTGTTGCCCCCGTTTTCGCCCATCCGCCTCTCGTCCCCGGGTGCGAAGCGTCAAATTACCTTAAGCTCGCGGTTTGCGGAACCGCCCCAAAGCTCAAGTGGTAAATACTTGGTTCAACTCCCCAATGGAACTGAGATACACCCGGCTCCGTGTGCCCGCAAGTCAAAAGCTAAAACTATCCGGGTAATAAGCCTGTGCCGCACCGACCGGTTAAATCCGAACCATTTCGTAGGTTGCGGATTTTAGTAATTCCGTTCCGGCTTTACTGGCCCATGCCCTTTTATGGCCCTTTTATGGCGTCGCCATCCACGATGACCAGCATGCCGGCCACTCATGACTGGTGCGTTAAACCGCTCAGCCACCCTTCCTGGGACTTAACAAATCACTGCCGGCGGAATTAGCAGTCAAACGGCCAACTCCTCCCGGAATGACGGTTACGACGACGGTGAATTGGCCCGGCAATGACAGCGATGCAAAGCCGATCAAGGAAACACTAACGCCGTGTGCCCCGACTTTGCTTTCCCGCATAGTCAGTTCCTGCGCGAAAACCGCCCCGCGGAATCTTTAGGCAATTGTTTGCCGGTGCCCTTCCAGGCGCCGCAACAATTATGTCTTCGTGTTCATACTTGCGAATTTTATTGCGCAAACATCTTATCGAAATTCCCAGAACACTCGCTGACCTCGTTCGATTCCCACCGTAACAAATGAGCGTGTGAAGAATGAGCGCACGTTCGACCTCGTCGAGCGTGTGACCGACGAGGCCTGGAATGACCTCATCCACATGATCAACCTCGATCATTGAGAGCTGATATAACTTTTTTTGTGCGTGCAACACTGTTGGTCTCCGGTCCCGGAAATAGCTGCCCGCAGCTCCGCGGATCGCTTCTGATAAATCCTCCTGACGGTAAAAAATAATACGGTTAAGTAAGTCTTAATGCCACCTGCTGAGGGAATCCGCCCTGTAATTTCAAAGACTAGCGCCGCATGGGGCTAGCTGAATTGTCGCTTCCGCCGCTTTTCACATCCCTAGCCATATCAAGACACGCGGCAAGCTCAGTGTAAGTTGGCTCAAACCACTTTATCGACTCGACACATTTGATCCGGTCTGTGGCGGGAAATGAAGACCACGCACCGGCGAGCTTGTCGCGCGTGTTTTGCTCGCTCGCAAGGCAGCTCTTAAGTCGCTCCTCTGATTGCGCGACGTAACCTGCTGAGGCTGCGCCACGACAACTCGCCGTCACATCCCAATTGGGTAAGCCGTCAGCGACGGTGACGTAAACCGCGATCGGCACTGCAAGATGCGGAATAATCATCTCAACACCTCTGCGCTAACACTGTGAAGGCCGCTTCAACGGTTAGCCAATTTGGGCGTCGCGCGTGAAGCGGCCAACCATGCAAGCTACAAACGCAGCCACCAGCCGGTTGGTTTCCGCCCATCGCATAGCAGCCCTCAATTTCGATATCGCAGTCGCGACACGAAGCTCCCGTGCGGTCAAATGCACGGGAGCTTTTTGAATGTCTGCTTTTCACCGGACGCCTACCAGCGACGATAGTACCCGCGATATGCCCCGTATGGCCCTGGCGCAGCGCGATATGCCCAGCCGTTCCAGCCAACAGGCCCGCCCCACCCGAAACCACGACGCCAAGCGTACCCGCACCAATACCAGCCGGGCCCCGACCACCCGCCCTGATACCAGCAATAACGTCGCCCGCCCCAAACATATTGGGCCTTCTCCACGAGGTTAACGTCCGCAAGCGCGCTGCGGATCCCACTGTCGGGAGCGACTGGCGCCGCTACGGAATTTGCTGAACTGCCCGTGATCAGTGCAGCGGCGGTGACTAGCATAAATCCAAGTTTGCGCATCGTCGTCTTCTCCTTGTTATCGCCCATCGGATTAGATCGTATGAGTCCTGAATCCGGTGTGACATTGCCGTTCATGTCCTGTTTATCGATCGCAGTCGTGCCCCGCTAGTAGGGGCACTGTTTCTTAGCGTCTGCTTTCAGAACTTGATCATGTCAATCTTAGTCAAGGTCATCCTGCCACCGAAGGCAGGCGCGTTGGCTAGATGCCATGCCGTATATTGTTCCGTGTAAAGCGTATTCAGGTTGGGCGACGACATACCATCGACCGGGACCGCGACGTTAAATCCGCGGAGCGCGGCCTCGCTGGCGGTATAAAACACTCCGCCGTTGGCCAGTGTGCCCACGACGATCAGGCTCGTGATGCCCTTATCCTTGATTATCTTCTCGAGGTCGGTGTTGATGAACTTGTCGGCACCAGATTTCACGACCGGTTCGCCGCTCTTCGGTGCAAGCCCTTCCACGATGTCTTTTCCCCGGGGACCGAGCGAGTATATGACTGTCACGCCCTTGGCCCGCGCTTCGCCAAGAAGCTTCACCAGGGGCACGATGGTGTCGACACAGCGTGGCCGCTCCTTTTCATTGCAGGTTTCCTTGACCATGTCGATCACGAGGAGGGCATAGGTCTTGCTGTCGACGGTTACCGGCTTGAGCGTGGGCGCCGGCGGCGCCTTCACGCTCGCCCATTCATCGATGATCGAAGCCGCATGCGACGTGGACGCGCCAGCGCCGACAGCGACGGCCAGTCCTAACGCTAATAGCCATTTATCGCGCTTCATGTCTTCCTCGCTATTCTCGACCCCTTCTTCATTTCGAAAAAGTAAGGGCTTCGCTACTAGAACCAAGTACCTCTTGACGAAAAGTTGGAGGTGTTCAGGTTTCGTTGCGGTACCGCAACGTATTGCCACATTCGACAATGACGGTACTCTGTGGTCGTTGGCTCCACGCCGCCAACCTAAGGAAAAACATTATGTCGAAAGAAATGGCTACTCCGGCTGAGAGCGCCATTCCGTCAATTCTTGGCGTGCAAAAAGGGGGCACCCAAGCCGGGTTCTGGGCGCTTACTGTCGGCAGCTTGGGCGTGGTCTACGGGGACATCGGGACGAGCCCACTCTACGCTTTTCGCGAAGCGATTACAGCGGCCGGCGGCTCTACCCAAGCAGTAACCTCGGATGCCGTTTTGAGTGTCGTATCACTAATCTTGTGGGCGTTAATATTAATTGTCACAGTCAAATACGTGTTGATCCTGCTGCGTGCCGACAACAATGGTGAGGGGGGAACGCTAGCGCTGATGGCTCTTGCGCAGCGTGCGCTTGGACGGGGAGCCGGCATTGTCTTCTTGTTTGGTGTGATAAGCGCATCATTGTTTTACGGCGATGCTGTCATCACGCCAGCAATCTCCGTTCTCTCGGCAATTGAAGGATTGAAGCTGGCGACGCCGACAGTAGAGCCGTACATCGTACTGCTGACAATCGTTATCCTCACCATTTTATTTATAGCACAATCTAAGGGTACCGCCAAAGTTGCGGCGTTGTTTGGTCCCATTATGACCCTTTGGTTCGTTTTTATTGCGCTGCCAGGAATTTTTCACATCGCAAATGATCCAGGCATTCTGGCGGCAATTAATCCGGTCTACGGAGTCAACTTTCTTCTCACCCACGGTAAGATCGGATTTCTGACACTAGGTGCGGTATTTCTAGCGGTCACGGGCGCCGAGGCTCTTTATGCGGACCTTGGCCACTTTGGTAAGCGGCCAATACAATCTGCTTGGCTAGCACTCGTTCTGCCATCGCTAGCCCTCAATTACCTCGGCCAAGGCGCGATGGTGCTCACAAATTCAGCGGCTATCGAAAATCCTTTCTTTCTGATGTACCCGAGTTGGGCACTTTTGCCCATGGTCGCGCTTGCAACTGCGGCAACGATTATCGCCAGCCAAGCCGTGATAACAGGGGCTTACTCAATAAGCCGCCAGGCAATTCAACTTGGGCTGTTACCACGCTTGGAAATCCGTCACACCTCGGAATCTCTTGAAGGACAGATTTATGTGCCTCGTGTGAATGCCTTCTTGGCATTTGCAGTCATTCTTTTGGTCGGCCTTTTCCGATCATCGGATGCTCTTGCCTCAGCCTACGGAATTGCTGTGTCCGGAACAATGGTTGTAACCGCGTTAATGGCCTTTATCGTTATTTGGCGGGGTTTGCATTGGTCTTTGGCAGCTGCCGTTTTTATGATCGTCCCATTCGTGATTATTGACAGCACCTTCTTCGTGGCAAATTCAATGAAGATCCTTTCGGGAGGATGGGTACCTCTTGCATTCGCGTGTGTCGCAATCACTGTTATGTACACCTGGCGTCGAGGATCACGCGTTCTGTTTAATAAAACTCGAAGGCTAGAGCTTCCTCTCGAAGGTTTGGTGAAAGCTTTAGAAGCTAAGCCACCGATCCGAATACCCGGGACGGCCGTGTTTCTTACTAGCGACCCGGAGAGTTGCCCGACAGCACTTCTACATAGCCTCAAGCATTATAAGGTTCTGCATGAGAAAAACGTCATCTTGACCGTGCAATCTGCCGACACTCCGCGCATTCCTGTAGAGGAGCGTGTTCAAATCGAGAAAATCAGCGACACTTTTTCTAAGGTTCGATTGCGCTTCGGATTTATGGAAACGCCAAACATTCCGAAGGCATTGGCGATTGCCCGCGGCCTCGGTTGGCAGTTTGACATTATGTCCACTTCCTTTTTCCTATCGCGCCGATCTCTCAAGCCTGCAGAACGCTCGGGGATGCCGCGCTGGCAGGACCATCTCTTCATCATGCTTACGCGCACAGCTAACGACGCCACCGACTATTTCCGTATTCCCACTGGCCGCGTAGTGGAGATTGGTACGCAAATTGCCGTATGAAAAGAACCGCACGACGCGTGTTTACACGTACCGTCGTAACTAACCACATAAATTAGATATCCATCTGGCAAATGTCGGCTGAACAGTGAGAATTGATTATGCTGTTCGGTGCGGAAAGACGAATTGTCTGCTGCTCTCTGCTCGCCGCCGCACTCCTTGGCTCGGCTGACGTCCGCGCCGAGAAACCAGCCGCTGCGCAGATGCAGCACTGGCCGGCCGAAAAAATCCTGCCCGCTGAGCCCGGCCGCAAAGCCTGCTGGCGCCGCGTCTACGATGCAAAACATCTCGCCACCCATCCGCGGCAGAAGGTCACGCAGCTGACATTTTTCCTGCGTGTTTCGGGCTATGATGCTGGCGGCGCCTATGTCTTCAAAAACCCGGACCACATTTACTACAATTTCGCCCTTTCGCTAAAACGCCGCGGCGACAAGCGGACGCTGGCGACCAGCGGCGATTGCCTTGGGGAGAAGACCATAGACTGCTCGGTCGATTGCGACCGCGGCGGTGTTACGATCGACAGATCGTCGAGCAGCGACGGTCTGTCGATCAGCCTTAACGTCCGCGGTATCGCCTTCGGCGGCGACTGCGACACGACGACCGGAACCTGGCTCAGGCCCGGCGCCAACGACAAGGTCTTTAACCTTGATCCGGCCCCGATGGAGGTATGCAAGATGCTTGAAAAGGAACAGCTCGGGGGCTGGAACGATGAGTGATGGGTCATCGCTTGGACCATCACAGTCTACGGCTGCCGCAGGATGATCGGCTTTCAGAACTTGATCATATCGGATGTGGTCACTGTGATGTTCGGAGAAATAATCGGCCCAGTGGCTAACTGCCAAGCCGTGAATTGCTCCGCATAAGTGGTAACCGCAGTGGTCAGATCAAGCGGCACGATAACCTTAAAGCCCTTCAACGCCGCCTCGCTCGACGTCTCCAGAACAGCGCCATTTGAAGCCAGTCCGGTCACGATGATGGTTGTAATGCCGCGATCTTTGAGGATTTTTTCCAGATCAGTATTGAGAAACTTATCAGTCCCCGACTGCATGAACATGTCGTTTGCAGTGGGAGTGAGTTCGTCGACAATAGCGGTCTTCGGCACAGAGGGAATGCTAGTGTAGATGACCATCACACCCTTCGCACGGGCCTCGGTGGCCAGTTTATTAACAGCCGGAAGCATTGACGGACAGCGGGTATAGCGTTCCGGGTTGCAGAATGGTTTGACGAGGTCGAAGATTAGCAGCGCGGTCGTTTTCGCATCGACCGTTACCGGCTTCAGCGCTGGTGCCGGGGGCACTTGCACGCTCGCCCATTCATCGATGATCGAAGCCGCATGCAACGTGGACGGACCAAGGTCGACGGCGACGGCCAGTCCTAATGCTAATAGCCACTTCTCGCGCTTCATGTCTTCCTCCCCATTCACTCCCATTCGCCCCCTTCTTCATCATAGAAAAACCTCGTGCCTTCGCTACCAGTAGCACTACCAGAGGGCTCGAAGGCCGATCAAATACAAAATCTCCCTTCCCAATTCGTCGGAATAAAGCGAACTTTCTTTTGGCTTGTTTGGCAGTACATCGGTTTGGCCAGTCCCAACCGATACAAATCTTATCAAAGTATTCGTGTCATTGGAGATTTTCATGAGATCGACGGACCGCATACTCGAACCTGTTGAGCGTCTCTCTGAAATCCTTTTTGGGTTGATCATGGCGCTAACCATAACTGGCGCAGTTAGCGTCGCTACGGCGGACCGTTTTCAGATCCGCACCATGGTGATCGCTGCGCTCGGGTGCAATCTAGCGTGGGGGATCATCGATGCCGGAATGTACCTGATGACCCGGATTGGCGAACGCGGGCGCAACGCCTTGGCAATGAAGGCCGTACGTGAGACACCGGATCCTAAAGACGCTCATCGGATAATTGCAAACGAACTACCGGCGCTGCTCGCGTCAATTTTTCAGCCAATGCAACTTGAATTGATACGCGAAAGAATTGTCCAGATGTCCTCCTCTGAAATGCACCAAAAGCTGATGGGGCGCGACTACCTAGGTGCATTGGGCATTTGCATGATTGTCGTCCTGTCAACCTTTCCGGTTGTTATTCCATTTATTGTTATTGAAGATCCCAGATTGGCGCTGAGAACCTCCAATGCAATCGCCGTCATATTGTTATTCACCTGTGGATTTCTTTTCGCGCGCTATGCCGGGCTTCGGCCATGGGCAACAGGCGTCATCATGGTGGCCATCGGCATTGCACAGGTAGGTATTGCGATAGCCCTCGGCGGATGAAATTCGCGCGTATCGATTTCGACACACGCATCGTACATGGCTCTCCTCGAGAGGCTAGTTTAGGGCAAACCAGATCTTCGCTACAAAGGTGGTGCTACACCAACTCGAAGTCAGGCCCTCGGGATTCGTGACGGGATTGATGACTCCGCCGGGCCTTGCGTTCGGATCGCCGGTTAGAACAAAACAATTCTCTCTCGAGAGATTGGTGTCGTAATAGCGGAGGTCGAGATTGAAGATCTTGCGGGTGAAAGTCACGCCAGCCTGCCAATTGAGATAGGCGGGCAATGCAAAGCCGCCGAACTCTTGCGACTGATTGCCGAACCAGGAATAGCCGGCACCGCCGGTAAACGATACTGCGATGTCCGGTGGAAGTAGCCGGCTCGGCACCTCAAGGCCCACACCGCCGGCCGCATACCAGCTCCAGGCGCCGGTGTTGGAGACGTTTGGCGAATAAGCAAATCCACCGGCGACGCGGACGTACTCGGATATTCGCTTGTCGGCACGGATCGCCGTTTCCCAATAATCAACGCTCGGGCTAACCGATGTCTCGCCGGGATAGAGGTAGTAGGTTACGCCGAGATCGAAATTGATGTCTGCAATCTTCCGGCGCACACCTCCGCTCATCGTGATTTCGGCGGCGGGTTGGGTTGGCAGCTTGACGCTCGCTATTGCAACGCCGGCGTAGAACTGAGCGAATGTCGCTTCGGCGGCGGCGCCAACGGCCGGCTTGTGATCGGACAATGTCGTCCCGCGATAGATGTAGTCGGTCGCAAACCCACCACGGACTTCGAATTGAAACTGGTTGGTCGAGCGTTCCGATACATCGGGCCTGCCTTCGGGCGCAGACCAGCCACGGCCGCCAAGATTTATTGTGCCGCCGGAGTTGTCCATGGACGCTTGTCCCCAAGCCGAGCCGCCAGGGATCAGTGCGAACGACAGTGTGGCGGCCACGACCACCGCAAGTGCACGGGAACTGTTCCATTCGGTCGTTTGCAAATTTGGCTCCCGTTTCGATCCTCTGACGAGTCGCGCACAACTTGCGCCATTGGTGACCGATAACCGGATGCTTGTGCTTCTTCAGCCGCAATGCAAGCGTGACACTTGCGAAATGTAATAGCCTGTGACTACCACAGCACTGTCGTCAAATAAGTACCAGCGCGCTCCGCCAAGCGCTTTAGCGGTCTCATGGTTCAGGACGGAATCTTATTTCACTTGCCCCGGGCCAAACGGGCGCCGGCGAGCAGCGCCTTGGGGATTAGCTTGGCGGTTGTGCGGTTAATGACCAGCACGATATTGGACAGCGGCTGAACCGGTATGCTCGCGGCGTCGGCGCCGTCGAGAACTTGACCCGCAATCGTGCCCGCCAGTTGATAGGCCTCCATTAGGCTTGTCCCATAGCTCAGGTCGCCCCCGTCATCAACGAACTCGTGCCATTGGTAGATCGCTTTAATATTATTGCTTTGCGCGGCTTTGACTACGTCCTGACGATAATCGTTGAAGATCGGGTCTGCGGTGACGATCGCTGTTGTGATACTCGCTTTGCGCCAGTTCGCGAATGCCTGTTTGATGAGTGTGGCTGGGTCACCGAGGTTGCGATTTACATCCTCGGGCTTGAGTTGAAGCCCTAGCCTGTCCGCCTCCTTGTCCAGCTCGACCTTTTGGGTGTTGTACTGGGGACGAGTCGAGTTTACGAGCGCACCGACTTCTTGAGCAGGAAAGCTCTGGTTCAGCAGATACAACCTTGTTGGGTCGAGCTCGGAGGTGCGCGCGCAGACCCCAGTGCTATTTGCAGTAGGACGGTTTAGTTCAAAGTACGTCGTGAAAACGACTGGTATAGGGCTGACGGGGTCTGCAGCGTTGGTTTCTTTCGTTGCCGCCATAGCAGAAGCGGAGCCACCGGCCGCGACAATCAAATCCAATCGAGGAGTGGTCGTGGCCAAAGTCTTGGCATGCTGCTGCAGCGTGTTGAGATCATCCTTCGCCCAAAGAGGCCCAGTAATCTGGAGGTTTTTTGGTTGGGCGTAGCCAGCCGATTTTAGGCTTTGAATGAATTTATTATACTCCTTGTCATGCTTCCCACTCGTACCGCTGTGCAGAATTCCAATCCTCTTTGTTGGTATGGTCTTCTTTGGCATGGTGATGACCCCTTCGATTGTAATAGTTTCTAGATTAGATGATCGTCGTTTGCTGTCGGACTTATGGTAGCGCCAACCGATAAGAAACTCCTCCGCCTCAAGCTAGTTACGTCCGCTCAGAACCAGCAGCGAACACAAGTCAACCTATTCGATCACCTCATCGACACGGCTAAGTAAGTTTGGCGACAGGGTTAGGCCGAGATGCCTAGCGGTCCAGCGGTTTATGACCAGTTGGAACCTCGTAGGCTGCACGACCGGGATATCGGCGGGCTTCTCGCCCTTCAGGATGCGGCCTGTGTTGATGCCTGCCTGGTGATACGCTTCCGTTATGCTTGGTCCGTAGCTCATCAGGCCTCCCGCCAATACGAACTCGCGCCATTGGTAAACCGCCGGAATCGAAAGGCTTGCTGCATTCAAGACCACTTGTGCGCGCCGGTTGTTAAAGAATGGATCGGCCGTGACAAGAAGTGTTTCCACTCGTTGTGAAGCTAACGTCGCGAACGCGGTATCGATCTCGCGCTCGGTGGTAGCTTTGCCGAACTCAAGCTTCAGGTTCAGCTTGTCGGCGGCCGCCTGCAGTTCCCGCGATTCGCTATCGACTCCGGGACGATTTGGGTTGACGAGCACACCAACCAGTTTGGCTGTTGGTTTGACTTCGTGCAACAGCTCGAGCCGTTTCGGGTCAAGCTCCGAGGTTAGCCCGGCGGTCCCGGTCGCATTTCCGCCCGGCTTGTTGAGACTGACGACAAGGCCTTCCTTGACCGGATCCGTCACAGTCGTGAAAACGATCGGGATATCCTTTGTCGCCTTATGTGCCGCCAGTGCGCTAACGTGACCGCCCGCCGCGACGATCACCGCAACCCGAAGACGCGTCAGCTCTGCAGCGAACACAGGCAGCCGAGAGTAATCATCCTCAGCCCAGCGATACTCAATCAGGACATTCCGGTTTTCGACATAGCCGGCCTCTTGCAGCCCGAGATGGAATGCAGCTAGTTGATCCCCACTCCGCGCCGATGCTGAAGCAGTAGTAAGGAATCCTATGACCGGCATCGCTGGCTGCTGCGCCCTTAACGGCAGGGGCAAATTGAGCGCCACAGCAGCGATGAGTGAAACAAGCGCGAACCGCCTCATTTGACCGCCCTCGACACGGCAATCAGCACTCGAAGCCAGTTTTGTTCATCCGCTTGCCGCTTAGAGTAGCACTCGCCGAGCCGAGGTCCAATCAAATCGCTGGAGATATATCGCCCTTCAATCGTGCTAACGGTTAACCTCGTCGGATTGTTTGCAGAGTCGGCTTTGACATGTTTTCGCTCAACTAGTCCTTGTAGCACTTCCAAAGGATTCTATTAAGGCATCAATTCGTCGGTAGAAGGCTTCAATTGATGTATCATTGGTCAGCGTGACGTCGATGTCCGTTGCTCGATTCAATTCGACATCGATTTGGCGAATCGCTCTAGCGGTGGGGCCGCGTTCGCCTTCAGCAATTCGCAACCGCACGCGCTTTGCGGCTATCGCTACGGGGCAAGCAATCCGAAGAGCTGTCACGCTCGCGCCGATATTGCTTGCGATGTTGCGAAAGCATGTACGTTGACGTACGGCTCTGAACGACCCGATAGCAAGGACCAGCTTACTAGACCCAAGGGCGGCGGTTACTGCGGCACCCATTGCCGAGTACGCATGTGTTATTGCCTCTTGTGTCAGATCCCCCGAAGATGTCCGCGCCGCGACGCCAAGTCTGTCTGCGAACGTTTCTGACGCAAAGCTGACCGCTCCCCATCGATCAACCACATGATGCGCCAATGTGGATTTCCCTGAACCAGGGACGCCGCAGACAATAATGAGGCGAGGCGCTTCCATGCCGAGTTGTTTTACTTTGCCAAAATAATAGGGTGAGCGCGGCGAAACCAATTGTTTCTGCGTTTTTCCAATCTGTAGGACTATCCGCGCGATTTTTGTGCGCTAAAGCCAGCCCAGATTAGATACAGACCGATTACGAGAGACGGGCCAACATATAGATAAATGTGCTCGTCATAGTGCATCTGCTCGAAAAAACCCGTCAGCATTTCGGGCGTCATAAAAAGGAGCAGCAGTCCTTTCGCGAGTATCAACCATCCGACCAGGGAGACCACGGCAGGCAACAATCCATTCGACCAGACATTGTGCCCAAGTACCATAGCGAGACCGATTGCGAGACTGATGATGGCGTAGATCAGCATGACTGGCTGGTTCGGAATCGCCATCTCAACCATTGCGCTCCCACGAAACAGCAAAGCGAGTACGACTAAGACGGTAAAAAGGCCCAGTAGTCGTGCGAGGAAGACAGTAAGTCGGGACATGCAAGCCTCCACTGCGCCGATAAACGATCACAGAACTCAGGCGCGGATTTTGCGCGCAGCTGATTGCACGCTCCGGTGCCGCCGCTTCTTAAAGCTGGCCGCGCGGGACTTACTCTTTTGAGGAACTCCCACATTGGCACTGCTGTTAAGCCGCCAACAAGACCGCTGAAATAGCTCGGTATGTCGGAATTGAATAACGCATGCCACAGCGGTCCGGCAAGGAAACTTGTGAGAACCATGGTCACCAGTGTGACCAGCAATCTCTGCCACAGTGGCATGGCATCCCCCAGAAGCGTCGCTGTTCAACCATAACAGCGTCGCTAACCAGCGACAATGTGACTAGTCGTTGATTTGCAATGGTGACGCTGACACACAGATCGAGCTAGGGATGAGTTTTCGTTTTTACGCTGAGGCAATATAGCGAATGTTCTCACTCGTAAATGTACCAAGTGCTCAAGGGGAAAAAGGCTACCACTCTCTCCGCTTATGAACCGAAGCGGTCAATTAGTGGACGCCGAGGCACGTCAGCCCCCGCTAAAGCGGGGGCCTTAAGGTTAGTAATAATCGCCGCACACCCAAACGTGGCGGAGTCCCGATGGCGTCGGGACCCATTGCCAACAACCGTCATCATAGTAGCCGTAGCCGCCCCACCCGTCCCAACCACCGTGGCCCGCCGACGAAGAAGACCCGGCCGTGGCGAT
>Ga0207788_1000020_pt1 | contig 24879 bp, 18 predicted proteins | sample LuqExpMetageno79_FD_187836 | JGI IMG/M metagenome (GOLD analysis project Ga0207788, IMG submission 187836) | Tropical forest soil microbial communities from Luquillo Experimental Forest, Puerto Rico - Sample 79 (SPAdes) | ecosystem: Environmental > Terrestrial > Soil > Tropical forest ... | reverse complement strand
GATCATCGCCATCGGCAGCAAGGAGCGCATCCCGGCCTATGCCGACATTCCCACCGTCGCGGAAACCGTGCCGGGTTTCGTCGCCCGCTCATGGTTCTGCCTGGTCGGGCCCGCCGGAATGCCCAAGGATATCGTGGAAAAATTGAATTCGGCCGTCGTCAAGATTCTCGAGAACGCCGAATTCCAGGAGCGGTTTTTAAAGCCGAATCTGTTTACACCTATCGCGTCGTCGACGGCGGAATTCGCAGCCTTCATCGAGGCGGACTCGAAGAAATGGCAGGAGGTGATCGAGGCTGCTAACGTCAAACTCGATTAGCTGCGAAAACGCGCGCCTGCGATATATCGAAATGTTTTGTGCTATCCAAAATGAAAATGCTTTTTCGGGAGGAAAGAATGTGCGGCATAGGCTGGCGTCAATTGACGCATTTGAGTTTCGTCATCTTGCAACCCTTGGCGCTGATCTTGTGCTGGACGCTGGCAAGCCCGGCATGGGCGGCCGATCCGATCAAGGTCGGCTTCAGCCTGGGCATGACCGGGGCCAATGGGCCGAATGGCAAGCAACTCATCATCGCGCTCGAGATCTGGCGCGATGACGTCAACGCCAAGGGTGGCTTGCTCGGCCGGCCGGTGGAGCTCGTCTATTACGACGACCAGACCTCGCCAGCGAACGAACCTTCGATCTATACCAAGCTGATCGACGTCGACAAAGTTGACCTATTGATCGGGCCCTATGGCACCAACCAGATCGCAGCCGCCATTCCGGTTATCGCCGCGCACAAGCAAACCACCATCGGCATGCTCGGCCTCGCCTCCAACGCGCAGGCGCATTACAAGAATTATTTCTCGATGCTGTCGTACGGGCAGGATCCAGCGCATGAGTTCTCGCGCGGCTTCTTCGAGTTCGCCAAGTCGAAAAAGCTGACGACGGTCGCCCTCGTCGGCGCCGACGCCGAATTCGGCAAGACCTCCACCGACGGCGCGCGCGCCAATGCCAAGGCCGCTGGTTTCAAGATCGTGTATGACCAGCTTTATCCGCCGAGCATGACCGATCTTTCGCCAATCGTGCGCGCGATTAAGGCAACCAATCCTGACGTGGTCTTTGTGGCTTCCTACCCGCCAGATACGGTAGCCTTCGTGCGCGCCGCGAACGAAATTGGGCTGACCCCAAACATCATGGGCGGAACGATGATCGGGCTGTTGGCGACTCCGTTGAAGCGCCAAATGGGCCCGCTGATGAACGGCTACGTCAACAACGCCGAAGTCTTCATTCCGGTGAAGACGATGATGTTCCAAGGCACCGAGGAGGTGCTTAAGAAATATCGCGAGCGCGCACAGGGCCAGGGCGTTGATCCGTTCGGCTTTAACTTCGCGCCGTTCGGCTATGCGACCGGCCAGGTGCTTGCGACCGCGGTGAACGAGACCAAGAGTCTCGATCACGAAAAGCTAGCCGATTACATGCGCAGCCACACTTTCAAGACCGTGGTAGGCGACATCGCCTTTGGCAAGGACGGCGAATGGGTCAAGCCGCGCTCGTTCCTCACCCAGTGGCAGAACCTGAGCACGGGCGACCTCCAGGAATTGAGCGATTTGAAGAAATGGATCGTGATCTGGCCGCCCGAGCACAAGACCGGCGAGCCGGTCTATCCCTTTAGCGCGACGAGGAAATAACTCGCACGCGGCCCCTGCGCCCTTGGCACGGACCGCACACCCTTCGCTGCCGACGACAGAAAAACCTTGCCGGATGCAGCCCGGCGGCGTTGACAGCCGCCAGAAAAGTGTATCCACTTATGCAAAAGCAAATAATCTTGGGAGCGAACGCCATGGACAAAAAGCGCGTCTGCGTCGACGTGGGCGGCACCTTCACCGATTGTCTGGTGATGGACGAGACTGGCCTCTTGGAGAAATTCAAGGCCCCGACCACACCGAGCGATCCCTCCATCGGCCTGATGAACGCGCTGAAAAAAGCGGCCAAGTACTACAAGGCCGACATGCGCGACTTCCTCGGCCAGATCGAGGTGCTGGTGCACGGCACCACCCTCGCTACCAACATCCTGATCAACGAGCGCGGCACCAAGGCCGGCATGATCACCACCAAGGGTTTCCGCGACAGCATCGAGATGCGGCGCGGCATCAAGCCGATCGAGGTCTCGCTCTACAATCTGTTCATCCCGCCGAACCGCCCGCTGATCCCCCGCTCGCGCCGCATCGGCGTCGAGGAGCGTACGCTGTTCGACGGTCGCATCATGACGCCGCTCGACGAAGACGCCGTGCGCTCCGCGGTGAAGAAATTGCAGGCGCTCGGCGTCAAGTCGATCGCCGTCTGTTTCCTGCATTCCTACGCCAACCCGAAGCACGAGCAGCGCGCAGCCGAGATCGTGCGCGAAGTCGCGCCGGAGATCTTCGTCAGCGTCTCGCATGAGACGCTGCCGATCTGGCGCGAGTTCGAGCGTTTCAACACCACCGTAGTCGGTTCCTATGTCGGCCCGGCGGTCGCGCACTACCTCACTTCGCTCGAGAAAGTGCTGAACGATTCCGGCTTCAAGGGCACCTTCCTGATGATGCTCGCCAATGGGCTGGTGCAGAACATCGCCGAATGCATCCGCCGGCCGGTGTTCCTGCTGCACTCAGGTCCGGCAGCGGCACCGTCGGGTGCGGTCTATCTCGGCAAGTATCTCGGCGAGAAGAACCTGCTTTCGGTCGACATGGGGGGCACCAGTTTTGATGTTTGCATGATCGAGAAAGGCGAGATCCCGACGACGACCGAACATTGGGAAAATGACCAGCGCGTCGCCATCAAGATGGTCGACATCGCCTCGATCGGCGCCGGCGGCGGCTCGATGGCCAAGACCGACGCACTAGGCCTCTTGCGGGTCGGACCGCAAAGTGCCGGCGCCGATCCGGGTCCGGCCTGCTACGGCAACGCCGAGGATGCGACGGTGACTGACGCCAACTTAATCTTGGGCTACGTGCCTGCCGATTACTTCCTTGGCGGCGAGATGAAGCTCGACGAGAAGGCCTCACGGCGCGCGATGAAGCCCGTGATGGAGAAGCTCGGCCTCGACGAGAAAAGCGCGGCGGAAGCGATCTTCCGCACCGTCAACGCCAACATGGCAAACAAGATCACCGAGGTGTCGACCAAGCGCGGCCACGACGTCCGCAACAGCATCATGATCGCCGGCGGAGGCGGCGGACCGATCCACGGCGGCTTCATTGCCGATTCGCTTGGCATCAAACGCGTCGTGGTGCCTCCAGTTGCGGCGCTCTACAGCGCTTTCGGCATGTTTGCCATGGATATCGGCCAGGATTACGCACGCTCGTTCGTCGGCCGCGCCAGCAACATCGATCTCAATGCGCTCAATCGCGTTTACGCCGAGCTCGAAGCCGAGGCGCTTGCGGCCTTTGACCAGCATGGCGTGCGGCCCGACCAGGTCGTGCTCAAGCGCAGCGCCGACTTGCGTTACGTCGGTCAGTTCCACGAAGTCGAAGTCGACATGGCAGGCGGCAAGATCACGCCCGAGGCAGTCGATGCCGCGGCGGCCGGCTTCGCGCGCAAGCACGAGGAACTCTACACCTTCGCCATGCCGTGGAAGGCAGTGGAAATTCTGACGCTGCGGCTGAAAGCGACGACGCCAAACGCCCCGTTCAATTTGCCACCGGTAACGAAAGGCGACGCCGATCCAAAGCCAGCGCTCAAGCGCCGGCGCACCTGCCGCTTCAACGGCCGCGACATCGACACCCCGATCTATGACGGCGAGAAAGTACTCGCCGGCAACGTCATCAGCGGACCGGCAATCATCGAAGAGACGACCACGACCGTGGTAATCCCCGAGGCCTATGTCTGCTCGGTCGACAAATACAAGAACTACATCCTGACGCGGTCCTGACGGAGACGAGTATGAAACAGCAAGTCAACATCGATCCGACCACCGTTGCGACCGTTTGGCATTCCATGCAGACCATCTGCAAGGAAATGCGCCATCTGGTGAAACGCACTGCGCAAAATTACTTGATCGGACAGCTACAGGACCTCTCCGTCGGTATTTGGGCCGCGGACGGTTCGGCAGTCGCGATTCCCGTCGGCTTGCCAAACCAGTTTCTCGGCACGTCTTTTGCGGTCCAAGAACTGGTTAAGATGTTCGGTGACGATATCCATCCTGGCGACGTCTTCCTGACCAACGATCCGTACCACGGCGGACACAACACGCACCTGCCGGACTGGGGTTATATCCGTCCAATTTTCTATAATGGCGAGCTCTTGTTCTTCACGCTCTGCCGGGGCCATCAGATGGATACCGGCGGCTCGTTCCCGGGCGGATATTTCCCGAACGGTTACGACATTCATGCCGAAGGGCTCATCATTCCGCCAATCAAGGTCATCGATCGAGGCCGCGAGCGGAAGGATCTGGTCAACCTCATTCTCAACAACGTGCGGTTCGCTGACGGTGTCCGCGTCGACCTGCACGCGATGATCGGCTCGACGACTATGTGCGAAAAGCGAATCCTCGCGTTGCTCGACATGTATGGCCGCGACACAGTGCTGGCGAGCATCCACGAGATGATGCGGCGCACCGAGATCGCGGTACGCGACGAGATCCGCAAGATACCCGATGGCGTCTATTACGGTGCCGCCGCGACGGATGACGACGGAACGACACTCGATGAGCAGGTGTGGGTGCGCGCAAAGATCACTATCAAGGACGACGAAATGACGATCGACCTGTCGGAGAGTGACGCCCAGCGCAAGGGTTTCGTCAATTGCGTCTATGCGGTGACCTACGGCATCGCCATCGCCGCGGCGATTCTTTATTTCGACGCCGCGCTGGCCGATTATCACAACGAAGGGACGATGAAGCCGATCAAGGTGATCGCGCCTCCGGGATCGGTCGTGAACTGCCAATACCCAGCAACCGTCGGCGCGTCCCCGGTCAATGTCGGCGTCCAGATCATGGAAGCGGTGGTCGACGCGCTGTCGAAAGCGCTGCCCAAGCGCGCCATCGCCGCCTGGGGCAAGCATCGCGGCGACTATCTGTTCGCGGTCGACCCGCGCACCAACGAACGTTACGTGCGGACGTGCTTCGACTATGACGGCAGCGCCGGCGCGGTTGCGGGTTATGACGGCTACCAGGCCGTCAGTACACTGACGGCGATGGGCGCCGCGCATCGCGACAACGTCGAGGAGATGGAAGTCCGCGTGCCGTGGCGCGCGCTCAGGTGGGAGTTCGTACCCGACTTCAGCGGCGCCGGCCGTTGGCGCGGCGGCCCCGGCGTGCACTGGGAAGCGATCAATGAGGGCACCGACGGTCAAATGGCCACCGGCAGTTCGGACGGCGATGTAGTGCAAGGTTTCGGGGCGCTCGGTGGGCAGCCGTCGCCAGTCTCACGAACCTATCTGCGACGCGGAAATGAAGACATTCGCGTCAAACCGCATCGACTGGTACCGGTGATGGCCGGTGATGTACTGGTCAAGCACTCCTCGGGTGGTGGCGGCGTCGGTAACCCCGCCGAACGCGATCCGGAATTGGTGCGCGAGGACGTCGAGAACGAACTCGTCTCGATCGCCACCGCGAGGGACACCTACAAGGTCGTAATCAACCCTGACACGCTACAGGTGGATGTCGAAGGCACCAACAAGTTGCGCGGCATATTGAACGAAGCCGCAGAATAAAGTGGCCAAACGAAGAGCGCGAGCGGGCAAGGGATCGGCACTGAAAGCGATTCTGCGCCCGCTCGCCGGCAACAGCCACCGGCGCGCCTCGGTCGATATCCATCAATATCTGCGCGACCTCATCCTCTCCAACAAGCTGCCGCCCGAGACGGTCTTGTCGCAGGTCGAGGTGGCGGATTGTTTGAAGGTGAGCCGCACGCCGGTGCGCGAGGCGCTGCGCATGCTGAAGGAAGAAGGGCTGGTCGAGGCCGAGCCCAACTATCGTTGCCGAGTCTTGGGTTTCGATCCGCGCGAGCTGGAGGCGCTTTACGTCTCGCGCATCGCCAATGAAGGCATCGCCGCCGCCGCGACGGTGCCAAACCTGACGGACGCCGATATTGACAAGCTCGGCGACCTGCTAGCCCGGCTGCGCAAGGACGAAAAGCAACACAACATCCGCGGCTGGCTGATGAACCACCGCGCCTTCCATCAGATGCTATTCTGCCGCGCCAATCCGCTGCTGCAGCAGCGCATGTATGGCGATACTCAGCGCAGCGAGCGTTACGTCTATCACAGCGTGCAGGCCGGGCTCACCGACATCTTTCGCCGCGCCGACCGCGAGCACGAGCAAATCTACGAGGCCTGCAAGCGCCGGCAGACGGCAAAAGTTGTTGCCTTGCTCAGCGACCATCTGGCCGCTGCCGCGGTCGACATCATGGCCGAATACGCGCCGGAGTGGGATCCGACCAACTTGCTCAATGCCGCGCAGTTGATGCGCTCGGGCGCGGCGCAACTCGACAATCTGCAACCAGCAGTGAGCGCAAGCGCAAGCGCGCGTCCGCTTTGACTCCCTAGTCATTATAATAGCGGTACTAGGCGGTATCCGCTCAGCCTTGGGCAGTACGCCACCCGCGTACGCAGGCGTGCATTGACTTTGCACATCCGTCCGTATGAAGCCCATCAGGCACGGATTTGATATTTGACAAGCAAGTCTGTCGTCTTTGTGACATATCGACGCGCTTGATCGAGATCAAAGTCTGAAAAAAATTTTGGCAGTCAGCTTAACGACTGGTCGCGATCCGAGTCTCGACAACATTGGAGGCGGCGATGCGCATCATCTCCACGGCACTTGCATCAGCACTGGTTACAAGCATGACGCTGGCGTTTTCTTCGAGCGCGCCCGCGCAAGTCTTGGCAAAGCAGAACGAGACCTGCTTGCAGTGCCACAGCGCAATGAATCCGGGTCTGGTCGAGGAGTGGCGTGCCAGCGCGCACGCCCAAAACAACGTCGGCTGCTACGACTGCCATCGCGCGGAAAAAACCGATGTCGACGCCTTTGAACATAACGGAGCGACCATCGCTGTGATCGTCTCGCCGAAAGACTGCGGGCGCTGTCATCAGAATGAAGTCGATCAACAGAAGGGCAGTCACCACGCCAAGGCGGGCGAAATTCTGGCCTCGCTCGACAATTTCCTCGGCGAGGTGGTCGGCGGCCCGCCGGCGGTTGCGGTCGGCTGTTGGCAATGTCACGGCTCGACCATAAAAGTCCTACCGGGCGGTAAGTTCGATCCGGCGACTTGGCCGAATACCGGCATCGGTCGGATCAATCCCGATGGCAGCGCGGGCAGCTGCAGCGCCTGTCACACCCGGCACCGTTTCTCCGCGGCCCAGGCACGCGAACCGGAGACCTGCGGCAAGTGCCATCTCGGGCCCGACCATCCGCAGATCGAGGTCTACCAGGAATCGAAGCACGGCATCCTGTGGGAGGCCAACAAGAACCGGCTCAATCTCGATCGCAAATCGTGGAAGGCCGGCGTCGACTACACGGCCGCGCCCTCCTGCGCCACCTGTCACATGAGCGCGACCCGCACGCAGGCCGTCACGCATGACGTCGGTGAGCGGATCAGCTGGACCTTGCGGCCGGCGATCTCCACCAAGCTCAACATGGTGGTGTTCGACGACTTGTCGAAAATCGACATTCCTGAAGGCCAGCCACTGCCGAAGGTCGGCGACGAGCGCAAGGGAAGCGACGGCCAGGTGCGCAAGGTCACCCAGGTGCTGACGTGGCAAGACCGGCGGCAACATATGCAGGACGTGTGCACGAGCTGCCACGCAGGCGGCCTGGTCGACGACTTCTACAAGCAGTTCGACAATCTAGTCGACATGTACAATGACAAGTTCGCCAAGCCCGCGACCGCGATCATGAACGAGCTCTACAAGGCCAACAAGCTCACTCCGGCGCCGATGGACGAGAAGCTGGAGTGGACCTATTACGAGCTCTGGCACCACGAAGGACGCCGCGCGCGCCACGGCGCCTCGATGTCCGGCCCCGACTACGCCTGGTGGCACGGCATTTACGAGGTTGCCAAGAACTTCTATTTCGAGTTCCTCCCCCAGGTGAAGGAGACTGCCGGCGAGCCGCTCAACTCCCAGCTCTTGGAAAAATATGTCTACAGCCAGCCGGCCCACCGCTGGCTCAAGGAAGGGATGAGCAAGGAACAGCTGCAGAAAATCCAAGACTTCTATCGCCAACGTTACGGCGAGCAGAACGAGCAGAAGTAGCGCTCCTCAGCGGACCCGTCTTGGCAGCGGCCCGGCTTCGGTCGGGCCGCTGCTTTTTTGCGCCCTAAAGCTTGAAAATCCGCTCTGCGTTCTTGCCGGCGACGCGCTTCGCCTCATCGCCCGGCAGCGCGTTGACGCGCGCGAGGCAACCGGCCATGTCGCCGATATTGTGCGGATAGTCGGAGCCGTACAGTACGTTGTCGGCCGACCCGGCGACCTTGATGCACAGCACGAGCGCGTCCTGCTCATACACCACCGTGTCGTAATAGATGCGGTTGAGGTAGCTGCTAGGCCTGTCTTTGATCACGCTGGAACAGACCGGGATCTTCTCGTGGCAGATGTCAAAGCGGCCGGCGAGATATGGCAGCGCCGCGCCGCCATGCGCGGCAATCAGTTTCACACGGGGGTATTTGTCGAGGAAGCCAGAAAAGATCATGTGTGCGAACGCCAATGTGGTGTCGAACATGAAGCCAACCGGCGGAATCAGGTTGAACGCTTCCATCTGCATCTCGCGCACGCCCACCGGGGCGGTAGGATGCACCAGCACCGGCAGGTCGAGCCGGTCGATCTCCTGCCACACTGGGGCAAACTGCGGATCGACCAGCTGCTTGCCATCGATGGAGCCAAGCACCATAACGCCAACGGCGCCGGCTTTCATGCAGCGAGCGAGCTCCGCCTTGGCGTCGTCGGCATATTGCCAGGGCAGCGAGGCGAACCAGCGGATGCGGTCGGGCCGCGCGCGTTGTTGCTCGGCCATTGAATCGTTGACGATGCGCGCGGCTTTCAGACTGACCTCGCGCCCTCCCCAGAACACGTTCGGACAGGTGAGCGAGACGACGGCGAGATCGACGCCGGCCTTGTCCATGTTCTTGATACGGAGGTCGTAATCCCACATGCCGGGCATCAGCGTCATGAACGGCGCATCATAGAGATGCACGGCGTCTTGCTGCGCACGCGTCTTCTTCACGCTGTATTTGCCGCCGCCATGCGCGCGCAACAGCTCGATCCAATCGAGCGTAAGCATGTGGGTGTGGATATCGATGACAGTCATGATGTTGTCGCTTATTCGATGCTGGCCCCGGATTTCTGCACGACGGCGCCCCAGCGCGTGATTTCGGACTTGATGAATGCCTGCATCTCGGCAACCGGCGGCGTGTCGAGCGGAATCATGCCGAGCTGTTTGATCTGTTGTTTGATTTCGGGCCGCGCCTGGATCTGCTTGAGCGCCGCGTGCAATTTGTTGACCACATTCTTCGGTGTTGCCGCGGGCGCGACCAGCATTTGCCAGGCCACCGCTTCAAACCCGGGCACGCCCTCGGCGACCGGCGGCACGTCCGGCAATTCCGGTATGCGCGTCTTCGACGAGATCCCGATTGCCCGCACGCGGCCATCGCGAATCAGACTCAGCGACGGCGCCAGATCAACGAACATCACCGGAATGGTCCCGGCCAACACATCAGTGAGCGCCGGCACGCTGCCTTTGTAAGGCACGTGCACCAACTCGGTGCCGGTCATGCTCCTGAACAATTCCATGTAAAGATGGTGCGGCGAGCCCGGCCCTGAAGTGCCGAACGACAACTTGCCCGGATTCGCCTTGGCGTAGGCCACCAGCTCTGCGGTCGTATGCACCGGCAGCGATGGATTGACCACCAGCACGAAGGGCACGTTGGCGACCAGCGCCAGCGGCACGAAATCCTGGCCCGGATCGTAGGGCAGTTTCTTGTGCAGGGTCGCATTGATGGCGAGCGGCGTGCTGGTGCCCATCAGAAGCGTGTAGCCGTCAGGTGTTGCTTTGGCGGCCGAATTGGCAGCGAGCAGGGTCCCCGCGCCGGGACGGTCCTCCACCACGAAAGGTTTGCCCAGTTGTTCGGACAGCGCCTGTCCGAATATCCGCGCCAGCAGATCGGTGCCGCCGCCGGCCGCATAGGGACACAAGATGGTGACCGGACGCGCCGGATAGTCATCGGCGGCGCCTGCCGACGAGGGTAGTAACAACGCGCAACACGCGGCGAGAATTGTCGCAGTTTTCATTAGAGCTGACTGTGGCACGTTTCCTCGCAAAATTTTTGTTGGCAGTCGTCTGTGCGGTTGATCGTACAGCAATGCAGAATTATGCGTGCCTTCGCTTGACCTACGTCAAGGGAGAAGCTGTTCGAGCCGAAGCAGTCTGACCCGAAAATCGGCAGGGACAGTGGCGTGCCAGGGGTTTTGTGTCAGCGCCGAATGGCTTCAATGAAATCTATAATTCACGCCAACGCGAACAATATTGTCGGTGACTTTCGTGTTCCAATTGAAGGTCGAAAGAAAGTCTGGGTCGAACCCGGTCCCGCTCACGGATCCCAAGTCGATATAAAGGTATTCAACTTTCCACGTCCAATCCACCGTGCTCGGGATTGCCCCTTCGATCCCTCCACCCAAGGTCCATCCGAAATTCGTCGGCGTGCTGCCGAACGACCAAGTCGTAGGCACGCTGGTGTCAGTAATCGTTCCAGCGATGTTTATTCGTCCGTACGCTAGACCGCCGGTTAAGTACGCTAATAAGGTCGGATCGATGAGTAGACCAGCCCGCGCTCGAACCGTGCCAAACCAAAGGATCTTGGCTTCGAAGGTCTGATTGATACTAAACACTGTTGGAAGATTGTTATCATCTAGAAATACTGAGAACGGATTGCTGATAGAGCTGCTACCTTTTTGGTCAGAACCTTGGAAGTCGGCCTCGACCCCAAAAACCCAATTATCTTGATATTGCCAATTGTATCCGATTTGACCGCCACCAATAACGCCATTCATATTCTGCGATCCAAAAATTGTGGCGGGTACAAAACCCAAGAATCCCGGGTCGTTGTACCAACTGTCACCGCTACCCCAACCGTAACCAATGTTACCGCCGACATAGAAGCCGTTCCAATTGTAAGCCGTGACTACCGGTGCGCTCATTGGTAGATCAGCCGCCGATGCAAAAGGCACAAGCGCCACTGTCATGGTAACAACGGTGGTCAGCGCCACAGAAAATCGACGCATAAGGAAACCTCCAAATTAGTGGAAAATGGCACAATCAGAGATTCGAGGTAAATAGACCTGCTGCAAAACCCACCAGAAATATTTCTGAGCTGTGGCTATCCGGTTACAATTGTATTGATGCAACGAAGATCGGACAGAATTTTTGTCTAGTTAGCAATGGGTCGCATCTGCATTTTTGAACAGCGGTAACGCGAACCAGGTTTTTGTCGAAATTTTATGGGTATTACGGGCGAATACGTATTCTTCTTTGACCGTGCCGCTGGCAGGATGCATCATGCTGGCGTAGCGTACCGTTAGGGTGGGGATAACGGGGGGATCAGTTGCGAGACTGGGGGCATAATTTTTTTTCGCGAGCAGTTGACTATCTCGGATTGCGAAAAGCTCGTGCGATGCGGAGCTTGCTCGCCCCGATTTCTGTCGGTGCGATAATTACATGTCTCGCAATCATCGCGCAGAGCCAAACGGCGCAAGCGCTACCAAGTTTCGCGCGGCAGACGGGACAGCCCTGCGGCACCTGCCACACCGATTTTCCAGGACTCACGCCTTACGGGCGCAAGTTCAAAATCCTTGGCTACACGGTAGGCGGTGGCCCCTTCAAAACAACGCCATTCACGCTATTCCCACAGGTTCGGGAATATAAGAAGGATCCGTTGGATTTGTATGCGGACCCCAATGCTGCGAAGCTCCCGACGAGCGCCGACGTGAGTAACGATGGCGCTGGGCAAAGCAAAATATGGGTGCCGCCCATCTCGGTGATGACTATCCTTGGTTATACGCATCAACAAGCAACCCCGGCGCCGCCCTGTTCACCTTACCCCTGTAACGACGTTCTCACAGATGCGCCGTCCAGTGTCTTTTATGGCGGTGCCATCACGGAGCACATCGGTGCCTTTGCGCAGGTAACCTACAGCGGCCTTAAAGTTCCATCTACCACGGTCCCTATCGATCCCTATTCGACCTTTCAGTGGTCGTGGGATAACACCGACGTTCGCTATGCCAATACGGCTCATGTTGCCGGCCTAGATGTCATTTTTGGTATCACGGCGAATAATAACCCGAGCGTTCAGGACCCGTGGAATACGACGCCAGCTTGGACATTTCCGTATGCAGTTTCGACAGCGCCGAATTTCGGCGGGTTTGGGCCCGCAACCCTTATAGACTCGAGCCTTGCCGCACATGTGGCTGGCGTTGGCGCCTATGCCTTCATCAACGATCTGCTGTATCTGGAATTGACCGGCTATAAGACGATCAATTGGAATACGCAGACCAAACTCGGTGTGGACCCGTTCGGCGCTGGCGTGATTAGCGGCGTGGCTCCCTATTGGCGGGTCGCTTTTGAACCGCATTGGGGCAATCATTGGTTTGAGTTCGGCGCCTATGGAATGTCGGCTCAACTCCAACAGTGGGATACAAGCCAGGCGGACTCGAATGGCTTTCAAATTCCCGTGTTCATTCCTGGAGCTGATCGATTTACCGACACAGCCTTCGATGCTCAATATCAGTACCAGGGGTCGAATTATTGGTTCACGTTGCGGGGTACCTATATTTACGAATATCAACAACTTAACGCCACTTTCAATAATCCCGTTGCCGCAGGCTCAAGCAACCCCACAAATACTTTGAACACATTTAGGGGACTGGCATCGCTTGCCTATGGCAACGACAATCGCTTCGTCTTTACAGCTCAATATTTCAACACCTGGGGCTCGTCAGATACGACGCTATTTATCACTAATCCAGGATGTGCGTGTAGCCCAAACACCAACGGCTACATCTTCGAGATAGCCTACACCCCCTTTGTTTCCAGCCGGGCACCCATCTGGCCGTGGGCTAATATGCGCATAGGTCTCCAATACACGTACTACAATGAGTTTAATGGAGACACAGTATTCGCTCACGATAACAATTTGCTGTTCGCTTATATTTGGTTTGCGATGTAACCCCCAGGAGGGCGGTTGACGCTGCCCATGAAAGCGAAGGCCGGACTATGAAGCTCATTAATATGCGCCTGGCTTTGCCGGCCGCCGTTCTGGCGGTTCTCTTTTGCGCGGAGCGAGCTGAATGTGCAAGCTCTTCGCTTGGGGCCAAGATCGAATACTGCAAAACCTGTCACGGATTATCGGCCCAAGGCTATTATGGATTTTATCCCATCCCGCGACTAGCAGGACAACAAACGCAATACACAGAGAACCAGCTGCGAGCGTATAGCGAAGGGCGGCGAAAAAATCGTTACATGTACAACGTGGCGCATGCCTTGAGCCCGGGGACGCAAGCGGCTCTGGCCAAATATTTCAGCGGATTAAAGGTTAGGCCTCTGAGCGGTGCTTCAAGATCGGCCAACTCCGAGGGGCAAAGAATTTTCGAAGACGGCGATCCCGCAAGTAACGTTCCCGCATGCACAGCCTGTCACGGCGTGGAAGCTAGGGGCCACGAAGAAATTCCTCGTTTAGCAGGTCAGCTCCCTGAGTACATCTTCAATAAGCTCGTGAACTGGAACCAAGAGCGCGGTCAGGATCCGCATCACCCAGATATATCTGCCGTCATGCTGCCTACCTCACACAACTTGACTAAGTCACAAATTCGGGCCGTCGCAGCCTACTTGAGTCATCTGGAGTAACCTGTTTTGACGAATCGAAAGCTTGGATCATGAAATTCATCTGCTCAAACCTCGCGATGCTGGCCTTGGTTGCCTCAACCATTCCCTCGTTAGCGGGCTGGGAGGGCGTAAATCCTCGAAACTGCACGTGGTGCCACGGGACATCGGCGCAAGGCTACGCTCCAGCACCACAGTTGGCCGGACAAAAACCCCTTTATATGGAAAATCAGCTTCGAAGTTTTCGTGCCCATACGCGCGACAACCCATTTTCAAAATTATACATGTGGGCTGCCGCAGAAAACCTAAGTTTTGACCAATCGCGCTATTTGGTACTTCATTTTGCTGCCTTACCTTCTAAGCCTGCCAAGGATGGAAATCAGCAAAAATTAGTCGCAGGTAGAACGTTATTCGAGGATGGCGATCCAAACGCCAACACCGCTGCTTGCGCTGTATGTCATGGGCCGGATGCTCAGGGCATTAGAGATATTCCCCGTCTCGCAGGACTCTCGTATTATTATTTAAGGCGGAAGCTCAAGCAATGGAGAGAGGGCTACCATGCGACTGCAAAGTCGCCCATGCCGGAAATTGCGAGGCAGTTATCCCGCGACCAAATTGAGGCCGTCGCGTCTTACCTCAGTTTCGTAAAATGAACATGCCGCAAACGTCGGCATGGGAGATTAACTTATGAAAGTTAGAAGCTTGTATTGGGCGGTGACGACGGCAATTCTAGCAATTGTCGTTTCGGCATCGAGTCGAGCAGAAGAAAAAGCCGACTTTTCGCAGCATGCGTTCGATGCGAAGGTCACGTACTGCAAGACGTGTCACGGTGTATCAGGGCAAGGTTTTCGCGGAACCGTTCCGATCCCACGGCTCGCGGGACAACAGCCCCAATACATTAAGAATCAATTAGGGGCCTTCATCGAGCGTAGGCGGGACAATAAGTACATGTACAATGTCGCCCATGTTCTAAGCCCGACGATGCAAGACGCCCTTGCAAAGTATTTTTTCGGTCTCAAGGCGGCCCCGATAGGGGGCGCTCCCAAAGAAGAAGTGACAGCCGGCAAAAAAATCTTCGAAGAAGGCGTGCCGAACAAAGACGTGCCTCCATGTGCTTCCTGTCACGGGCCCGAAGCGAAAGGTGAAGGTGAGTTTCCCCGCTTAGCAGGTCAACTGCAGGACTACATTTTCAATAAACTGCTGAATTGGACGAAAGAGCGTGGCCAGGATCCGCAACACCCAGACACATCAGCAATCATGCAGCCGATTGCCCACAACCTAGCCAAGGAACAAATACAAGCCGTCGCGGCTTATGTTAATCATTTGGAGTAATCCTCACACGCGAGCGCAAGAAAACCACCTCCCAGAATAACCGCCGCGCCACACTCTACTCGCACACCATACGATGCTGCGGTGCCCGACAGATAAACTATCGGCCAAAGTGGGGCGATCAGAGATTCAAACATCCGATGGAGATAGACAAATGAAGAGGTTGATCGCAGCCGCCACCTTGATCGCTGCATCCGCAGGGGCAGGCTTGGCCCAGGATGTCGAAAAGGGCGCCAACGTTTTCCATATTTGCATGGCCTGTCATGCCATCGGACCAGGCGCCGCCAACAAGGTTGGGCCGGAACTCAACGGTCTGGATGGCCGCAAGGCTGGCACTGCTTCTAACTACAATTATTCCGACGCTAACAAGAATTCAGGCATCACCTGGGACGAGGCGACTTTTAAAGACTACATCAAGGATCCGCGCGCTAAAATTCCCGGTACCAAAATGATTTTTCCGGGTGTCAAGAATGAAAATCAGGTCAACGACCTGTGGGCCTACCTCAAGCAGTTCGATGCCAGCGGTAACATCAAAAAGTGACTTACGCTAAGCAGGCTGGTGAAAACTAGACTCGCCAAGTTTGCGATTATCAACATCCAGAAGGAGGCGCATCCGTTCAATTTCGCCAGCGCCGCTGCAAAAGTGCGTCCACCGCAATGCGGCCCGATCCGGTTACAAAAAGCAAAAGAGTTCCCCCCATAATGCAGACGTTCTTCCAAAAATTGATATATTGACTGGTGACCTGGGCAGGGTCGGACAGCCAGTAACGATGAGATATGAAAGTCGCAATGACTGTGAACACCAGAACGAGGACTGCGGCATAGCGCGTGGTCAAACCCACGATCAGTAATGTGCCGCCGAGGAACTCTGCGACGGGGGCGAGGTGGGCCAGCCAATCGGGAACACCGCGACTGACCAGGGAAGCGACTGCACCGTCATAGTTCATGAGCTTGCCCCAGCCGCTCGATAAAAAGAGCCAGCCTAACATCAGCCGTCCTATCAGGATCAGCGGGTCGCGGGCTAATTCCGCCACACGATCCATCGAGCCGAAAGCGGAAGTAGTCTGAGTGGCTTGCGTTGAGGACACTGATGACATTCTGCTCTTTCCGTTAATTCTGACTATCGCGCCACGCGCGCGGCGCTTCAAAATGACGAATAGTCAGCCGATTGCGGCGCACGTGGGGCTTACCCTATGAGCCGCGCGAATGGCAGGCCGCAGTCAAACGCATGTCCGATTTTGGGCCTAAGGCCGCCAATTTGCGGCCTCGTCTACTTTCAATTTCAAAGGGCCCGTCCGCATCCAGACCTGACGCGCTACGCACCGTTACTTGGCGCGGCCGACCTTGGTAGCATCTAGTGGCATTCAATGACGTACTTTTTTCGGAACACGGAGAAGTCGCTTCATACCGCGGGGAAAAATGCCAATAGTCAGATTTCTCTGTCTCATGGCTTTATCGCTTATCGCGGGTTGTTTCGTCTCGCCGCGGTGTGCCCTGAGTGCGGAGCAGGTTCATGATGAGATCCAAGTTTACAATGGAGAAATAGCAGCTGTCGGACAGTGGACCATCGAGCAACACTTGAATTACGCATGGCGCGGGCAAACGACTCCGGATTTCCCCGGGGCACTCACCTCAAACCACAGCTTGCAGGGCACTCCTGAATTTGCCTACGGGATTACCGACTGGTGGGAAGCTGGCTTCTACTTACCCTTCGCGATCAGCAGCTCGGGCCAAGCTTTGTCGGATGGCGTGAAAGTCAGAAACTTATTCGTTATTCCCGACGCCGCAAAACACAACTTTTTCTATGGGGTCAATTTCGAACTAAGCTACGAGACGCCGTCCTTCGCGCAGGCGCCATGGGGTCTGGAAGTTCGTCCCATCGTTGGGGTTCGTAACACAAACTGGGAGTTTATCGTTAATCCAATTATAAATTTTAGTTTTGGTACAGGCGGTGAAGCGGATTTTGCTCCAGCCGTGCGGCTTGCGCGCAAAATTGGCGAAGATCGTTACATCGGTGTGGAGTACTATGGCGATTTCGGACAGATCGGAAACTTCCTGCCGTTATCGCAAACCTCCCAAGTGGTGTTTGCAGTTGCTGATTTTAAACTTGAACCGCTCGATATTGAACTTGGCATTGGGTTTGGACTGACGCCGGGATCGGATGGGCTGATAACGAAGGCTATTATAGGATATGCATTTCCCGTCCCGGGCGGGAGCAACGAGTCTGTCAGCATTTCACATATTAGGCCGTTCGTGCCAAAGGCGTTCGCAAGTCAGACCGCAGCGCCTTGGTCAGGACTGTATAACTCAAGCATGACAGGCAACTGACTCGGCGACTTGTCCCCTCCGAATATTTCTCCGGCGAGATAATGTGCGTTGAGCAAGGGAAAATCGAAACAATTTTAATCTGGCGCTTGCCGGCTGCATGTGCGCGCTGCGATTTATTTTTTAGATAGTCGGCTACCTGCGCCGACGAGTGCATGTTCTGCGCACCCAGTAACGATTGGAAGGTTCAAGGTCTCTGATATGCAGCTTAAAACTTATAGCTCAATGCAGCTCGAACGATTTGATCGGTGAAGTGCAAGTCATAGGTAAATGTTCCGCTTTCCGGTGTTGTTCCCAAACCTACAATATTCGCAGAAGCATTGAATGGAACGGTAACATGATCAATGACCAAATCTGCGTAAAGATATTCGACGCGCCAAATCCAATTATTCGTATTTGGCAGAAAGCCTTCAATACCCGCACCCAAGACCCAGCCCACATTGATCGCCGAATTACTGGCGCTGAAGCTGGCACCAATGGGGCATCCTCCTTGGCAGCTATTGGAATCAAAAAATGCGCCGGCCATTGAGCCTGCCAGAGAATGTTGTACATGGCCGTAAGCAAGTCCACCGGTGCCGTAGACCAACATGCGGTCTACTACATAGCCAAAACGACCACGAAATGTTCCCAACCAATCAAGCTTCGCTGTTACGTTGGCGCTACCCAAAGCGTCGGTAACAGAGCAGTCTGGACTACCAAGACCGAAGCACGACGCTGACGAAATGGTCGCGGTCTGCGTGACGCTATTTTTCTGGCCTGTCCATTGGAAATCCGCCTCAAGACCTACAACCCAGTGCGGTTCGAATTCCCAATTATATCCAGCCTGAACTCCACCGATGAAGCCTGTAGGCTTAAGTGACGTCGAACCATTAGCAGGTAATGAGAAGTCTTCGATGGCGAGTCCGGTTACGTTGACGTCGTCGGTTCCCGAATTGTAACCAAGATTTCCACCAATGTAGAAACCGGTCCAATCGGTTGCGGGAGGCTCAGCAGCGAAACCATCCTGAACCGCAACGCCACTCAACGCGGTTGCAGCCAACAATGCCAGAGAAATACGGCGCATTATTCAACAAACCTTGGGGCTAGCAATCACATACTAGTACTACCCTGAGCCTCGAGAATTGCGTTTTGTAGTTTTACCCCCAATGGACCGCCATCGGACGCGCAATTTTTATAACTGTTGCAAGAAAGTCACAATAAAAATTCCCGCAGTCTATGCTCAGACCAACTCGCATTTGAAGGCCTCTCTTTTGCGATTATCGCCCCAGTTAATCTCTTGACACGCAGCGATCTCGATTTCGAATTCTTGCCCACGCGTTCCTTCAAAAAACTCCGGATCGCATCGACCCTGTTGCTCCTGATAGACAAATGTATTTGCGATCCACATGCCAAGGCCTGCTCCCGGGCGTTCTTCAACATGGCCTAAGCGGCGGAAGAAGACTCTCCCAGGTTAATGTGAAAAATTATACTGTGCCCGGAAAAAGCCGAGGGGCGGCATCCGCAGCCGCAAAGCTTGGTTTGCACGCCTTCCCCGTGGATGCCCGGGAGGCGATTGTTCTCCATTGCGATGTCATGGAATTGAAGTATCAATTTGTTTAGTGCTGCCGATGATCGCTATTTGCCCAGGAAGTTGTTTATTGCCGGTTGCCAGTGGGAACGTTTCGCGTGAGGTGTTCTGTGACCCTTTTCTGTGCATCTGGTGGTCTCTCGCGCAGAATTTCTCGGCCCATAACGACAAAGCGCACTTTCAACGGGGGCCGGCTGGCCTTAACCGCAGCCACCATCGCGCTCGCTCTAACAGGTAGTCGTGCTGCGGCTGACGATGCCGCGTCGATTAAGCCTCAAGCTCCAAAACAAGCGTCCTCCGTCTATGACTGGACAGGTTTTTACGCTGGAGGTCATTTCGGGTATGGCTGGGGTAATTCAAATTGGAGCGAGAGCCCGACAACGAACGGGCCAGCTGAAATTTCCGGCTCGTTTAGCTTAGCACAGCCCATTGACACTTTTTCAGAGACTGGGAGCCGCTTCCAGGGCCTTCAAATCGGCTACGACTATATGCTTCCAAGCCGTCTTGTCCTTGGCATTAAGGCCGATGCATCGTTTCCGAACTTTCCAAATCTTTCTGGACTCTCCATTGGTGGCATCTCCACGTTTTCGTCCCCATCTTTGGCCGCCGAAAGCTATAGCGAGACCGTATTGTCGTTCGGCACCGTGCTTGGCCGCATCGGTTACGCTCCCGGCAATTGGCTCTTTTATGCGACTGGGGGATTCGCTTGGACCTACGATCAATTGACCCTGACGCAACTCATCAACGGCACGACCGAATCTCCATTCTTGTGGCGATTTGGCTGGGCGGCTGGGGCGGGTATCGAGGTCCCCGTGGCACCGAACTGGACCGCATGGCTCGAATATCTGTACACAAATTATGGTATCAGCAACGTAACGTTTCCAGTAGCAGGCCAGCGATTTGATTCCGATTTCTCCCTGCAGGAAATCCGCGCCGGCTTAAACTACCGGTTCGGCAATGGGACGGTTGCAGGCAATGTTAAGGAATCCTCCGTACTAGACTCAGACAGCCTCAGCTTTCACGGTCAGACCACATTCGTCGAGCAGGCTAATCCAGCCTTTCCATCGCCTTTCCAGGGCATCAACAGTCTACCCTCTAATGCGGAAGGCCGTGAGACCTGGGATATCACGCTCTACGCTGGTCTGCGCCTATGGAAAGGCGCCGAGTTATGGATCAATCCCGAGCTTGATCAGGGTTTCGGCCTTGGCGACACGCACGGAGCGGCCGGATATCCGAGTGGCGAAGCCTTTAAGATAGGCCGTGATTATCCCTACGCGCGCCTCCAGCGCTATTTCATACGCCAAACTATCGATCTCGGTGGTGAAATTGAGAAGGTGGATGCCGACGTCAATCAGTTCGCCGGCTCACGTTCAGTGAATCGTCTTGTGCTGACGGTTGGAAAATTCGCGATAACAGACATATTCGACACCAACAAATACGCGAACAATCCCAAGACCGATTTTCTCAACTGGTCGGTGATCAATGCCGGCACTTTTGATTACGCCGGCGACGCTTGGGGCGTCAGCTATGGTGCCGCGGCGGAATGGTATCTAGACCGCTTTACAGTGCGCGGCGGCATCTTTGATCTATCCGCAACGCCTGCCGGCGGAATTAGCCCCTCAGGCGGTAATCTCGACGCGACGTTTCGGCAATTTCAATTGCTTGGAGAAATTGAAGAGCGACACGAACTGTGGGGACAGCCCGGCAAAATCAAGCTCACTGGTTTCCTAAGCCGAGGTCGCGCTGGAAGCTTCCAGGATGCTATCGATCTCTCCGCATTGACCGGCACCCCAGCGGACATTAATGCGGTGCGCGTCTACCAGAGTCGACCCGGCGTAAGTATCAACCTGGAGCAGCAGGTTTCTGAGAACGTAGGCGTATTTGCACGCGCCGGTTGGGCCGACGGCAATGTCGAGCCTTGGGATTTCACCGACATCGACCGCACAGTCTCAGGCGGCGTGTCAATTATTGGCAAGGCATGGGGCCGGCCTGATGATACCATCGGCATTGCCGGCGTGATCAACGGAATTTCACCGGTGCATGAGGCGTTTTTAAACGCCGGCGGGCTTGGCATACTCATCGGCGATGGAATGCTTCCCAATCCTCGCCTTGAGAAGATCATCGAGACCTACTACAGCTACGCTATTTCGTCCTCGACAAAAATCAGCCTCGACTACCAATTCATTGCCGATCCCGCCTACAACGCCGACCGTGGACCCGTAAACGTGTTCAGTGGGCGGTTTCACTGGCAATTCTAAGCTCACAGATCCCCGTAGGTCATAGAGGCCGATATCAGGTGCTCGGGTAAGCCGTAGGACACATCGGCACGAAGTTATGAGATTTTTATTTGAAATCGCGATTATACCAGCGGGGCTATGAGCCGGTCGGTATCAGAATTCTTGGTCGGTCACATCACCATTTTGGGGGCGACAATCGAGAATTGGATTCTGATTACCGCAAGTATCTTTATTGCTTGGGTTCTCGCCTTAATAATTACTGCTAAACGCCAGTCCTAAAGTTAGTTGCTGGGTTACCGAATCAGGGGCAAACGCAACTCAACATCTCGACCAAGCTCAACTAAACGCACTCTCTATCGAGCACATGCAAAAAGGCCGCGTTCGTTGGTGGCGTTTATCTATTGCAGGCGCACTTTGCGCACGAGCCTAAAAACTTTTGATCGCGTTGACATTCCAACTGTTTTTCAACAGAATCGAGCCTTGGCGGCCATATTGGCTTGAACGCTTATTGAGCTTTGCACGGTTCCAACACTTGTTACTTCGAAGAGGGCCAATTGACACTTATCGTCGTCTGTCTATGTTCTATTGGTAACGGATAGATCGGCCATCGATGCGCTGGATTCGCATGAATCGGCAGTTGGGCGCGCGTCTGGCGCTATTTGCATTAGCGTTGCAGCTTGTCCTGTCCTTTGGACACATCCACGCCGGAGATCTCGGAATTGCCGCTCCTGCGAACCCCACATCGATTGCACACAATCCGGCAAACGATGACGGACCACCGCCGCCGCAAGATCGGGGTGACCGACACGATGTGTGCGCCATTTGCGCGACGCTGAGTCTCACATCGACTTCGTTATTGCCGATCGTTGCCCCACTTGTGCTCCCCGTGGCCTACGGGTGGGAATGGCCCGCCGACATTCAAACGGCTCAAGTCAATTTCGATCTCGAGTCTCATTACCAAGCCCGCGCTCCACCCCACGCCTGACATCGATGGTTTATCCGCAATGCCGCCTGCCCCAGACGGGGGCGCGTCGCATTTCGATGTCGCATGAAGCGTGGAGAATCTTTCATAGATGCCGCTGCAAATTATGCGCGGGGTGCTGTTAGCCAGTTCGAGTCTCATCCCGTTGCTCGTCAGCGAAGCCTGGGCTCAGACGGCGCTGCCACAAATTGTTGTGGAAGCGCCTCAACGCCCGCCTCCGGCGAGGCCGAAGCCCGCCCCACGCCCGGCAGTCACACCAGTGCAACCTGATGCCAATGCTGTGATCGCCACGCAGAACACACAGCTCGATGTCGTACGGGAAAATTTGTCGCCGCGCGTCGGGACCAGCACTTTCGACATGAATCGCGCCTTCATCGAAACGCTACCACAGGGCACCGATGGACCAATCGACAAGGTGCTGCTGCAGGCGCCGGGCATCTCGCAGGATTCAGCCGCTAGCGGTGAGATTCACGTGCGCAACGAACATGCCAACGTACAGTACCGAATAAACGGCATCATTCTCCCTGACGGGATTTCTGGATTCGGACGTGTTCTCGATACGAGCTTTGTCGGCAGTCTTGCGCTGATCACCGGCGCCCTCCCGGCACAGTTCGGGCTGCGTACCGCTGGCGTCATCGACATTCAGACGAAGAGCGGGAAATCGCTCGAACAAGGTGGGAGCGTCGGCGTCTACGGCGGCAGCTTCGATACTCTGACACCAAGTGTTGAATACGGCGGTCGTATTGGCACTACGGAATATTTCTTCACCGGCCGCGGCTTCACCAGCAATCTCGGCATCGAAAATCCGACCGGCAGCTACAGTGCGATCCACGACCGCACCTTGCAGGGCAATTTTTTTAGCTACACCTCGACCGTGCTCGATGCGCAGACCCGCGTGAGCACGATCTTCGGTAATTCCACGAGCCACTTCCAGATCCCCAATAATCCTGGCCAGTCGTTCTGCTGCGGCATTACCAGCGCCTATGGCGTGAGCGATTTTTCCTCGTCGAACCTCAATGAGAATCAAAATGAACAGAACACCTTTGGCGTGGTGGCGCTGCAGAAATCGGTCAACGGATTCGATGTTCAGCTTGCGGCCTTCAGTCGTTATAGCTCGCTTCATTTTATTCCCGATCCCGTCGGCGACATTCTATTCAACGGAATCGCCTCTGACGTTTATCGCCGCGGATTCGCTAACGGGCTTCAGGGCGATGGCGCCTTTCCGCTCAACGATGCAAATACTTTGCGGGCGGGTTTCACCGTCACCGGCGAAAGCACGTTGGTCAGCAATATCGCGACGGTGGAGCCGCTCGACTCAGAGGGGAATCCCATCGACGCACCGTTTCCGATCACCGACAATAATTCGAAGTTCGGTTGGATCGCCGGGATCTACCTCCAGGACGAGTGGCGGATCACCAACCAACTGACCGTGAACTTTGGTCTGCGTTTTGACCAGATGTGGCAATACGTCAATGCCAACCAGTTCAGCCCTCGCTTCAATTTGGTGTACAAGCCCTTCGACGGAACGACATTTCATGCCGGCTACGCGCGCTACTTCACGCCACCGCCGCAGGCGATCGCCGCTCCCACCAACATCGCCGCTACCGCCAACACAACGGCTCAGCCGGAAAACTTCCTGCAGAATCCGGTCCTGCCAGAACGTTCCCACTACTTCGATGCCGGCGTCGTACAAAAGATCACCCCCAACCTACAGGTCGGCATCGACGCCTATTACAAGATAGCGCAGGACCTTCTGGATGACGGCCAATTCGGCCAGGCCCTTATCCTCAGTGGCTTCAATTACGAAAGTGCCTACAACGCCGGCGTCGAGCTAACCGCGACCTATAAGGACGGCAACTTCAGCGGCTACGGAAATCTGGCTTGGGCCCGCCAGATGGCAAAGAACGTGGTATCGAACCAATATTTATTTGGCAATGACGAGCTTGCCTATATAGCAAACAATTACATCTATACCGACCATGCGCAGACATGGACTGCCTCGGCAGGCGCTTCGTATCTGTGGCAAGGCACGCGGTTCACTGCCAGCATGGTTTATGGCAGTGGTTTGCGCAGCGGATTTGCCAATACTGACCACGTCCCGCCCTACGCCACGGCTAATGTCGGGGTTTCACGTGAGTTCACGGTGGCCGATCTTGGCAAGTTCACCGCGCGCTTCGATGTCGTAAATATCTTCGACGCCGTCTACCAGATCAGAAGCGGCACCGGGATCGGCGTATTCGCACCGCAATACGGAATGCGCCGCGGCTTTTTCGTTGGGTTGTCCAAGAAACTTTAATGGCGAGCTATCTCGCTGGTGTCGCTAAGAAGGTACCTGAAAAATGCAATACGGATACTGGCATCGTCGATCCCAAACTCTTGACACGCGATGGCGCTGTACGCGGTATGTCCGTCAGTCTCTCGCAATTATTCCCTGGTTGTTATCTTTTCACGCCGCCTTCGCCCAGGACTCAGCAGTTGCGCCCGCCATCGGGACCGCGGCACTCCCGCGCGACCTCAGCCCGTGGGGCATGTTTATGAACGCCGACGCGGTGGTGAAAGCCGTCGTCGTGGTTCTAGCTATCGCATCACTCGCAACGTGGACGATTTGGCTCGCCCAGA
>Ga0207788_1000018_pt1 | contig 26677 bp, 28 predicted proteins | sample LuqExpMetageno79_FD_187836 | JGI IMG/M metagenome (GOLD analysis project Ga0207788, IMG submission 187836) | Tropical forest soil microbial communities from Luquillo Experimental Forest, Puerto Rico - Sample 79 (SPAdes) | ecosystem: Environmental > Terrestrial > Soil > Tropical forest ... | reverse complement strand
GATGGGAATTCGGGGGCGGGCCCGCCCGCCGGAGCGTGGTCGGACATTTCTGAAGGTGCCCTGTCCCGGGGCACGCGGTGGTTGGTCGCTGAGGTGTGTGATGAGTAGAGGCCCTCTTAAGTTTAAGGAAACCGATCTTCGCCGGGCCGTCCGCGCGGTCTCGAAGGAAGGCCTGCGTGTTCGCAGCGTCACAGTGGATAGCAGTGGCAAAATCACGGTGGTCCCCTTCGCGCCGGACGACCCTTCGGGGGAAATGGGTGTAGCGTCAGCGGCCGAGTCCGAACTCGACCGCGAGCTGCGGTCATTCAAAGAGGCACATCCCGAATGAGACTTACGCTTAAAGGCATCGCCAAGGTCACGGCCAAGGGCAACACCTACTACTACGCGTGGCGAGGTGGTCCCCGTCTGCGCGGTGAGCCCGGCACGCCCGAGTTCGTGGCGTCCTACAACGAGGCCGTCGCCAACCTGCGCGCGCCCGACACCGGCCACTTCCGCGCGCTGGTCACTGCGTACAAGGACAGTCCCAGCTTCAGGGGCTTGGCCGCCTCGACCAAGAAGGAGTTGGTGCGCTGGCTCGACCGGATCGCCGACTACTTCGGCGATCTGCGCATCGCCCAGTTCGACAGGACCGAGAAGATCCGTCCGGTCATCAAGACGTGGCGCAAGCAGTACGAGGCGACGCCCCGGACCGCCGACTACGGTCTGCAGGTTCTGTCGCATGTCTGCGCGTTCGGTGTCGACGAGTGCAAGCTCGCTTCGAACCCGTGCGATGGCTTCAGGCGGCTGTACCACGCGAACCGTGCCGAGGTTATCTGGACCGACGCCGACATCGCGCAGCTCAAGCAGACCTGTTCGCCGGAGATCGCCCATGCGGTGGATCTCGCGGCGCATACCGGGCTGCGCCGTGGCGACTTGTTGCGTCTGTCGTGGACACACATAGGCAGGGACGCAATCGTCATCTCGACCAGCAAGAGCAATCACCAGCGTGAGGCGTTCATCCCGCTCTACGCGGATCTCAAGGCCGTGCTGGCGCGGATCCCCAAGCGCGCGACCACCGTACTCACCAACAACCAAGGTCGACCGTGGCAGGGCTTCAACGGATCATTCCAGAGGGCGAAGACCGCAGCGGGTCTTGGTCCCGCCGATGGTGTCAATCTGCACTTTCACGATCTGCGCGGGACGGCGGCAACACGATTTTACAAGGCAGGATTGTCCAAGCGGGTGATCGCGGAGATCATGGGATGGAAGGAGGAGAGCGTCGAGCAGATCATCCACCGCTACGTTGACCGCACCGCCGCGACGCGCGCCGTGATCGCCCAGCTGAACAAACGAGGCACATAACTTGCAAAACCGGCTGCAAAACTTTCCGCAGAAATCCGCTAACCATCAGGGCGGACAAGAGAACTCGGTCTGCGGGACACAGTTAGATGAACTGGATCGCGATGCCGCCAAGCTGGCCGAAGTCGGCATGCAGCGTGTCGCCCTTTTGCGCGAAGACAACGCGGGTGAACGAACCGGCAAGCACTATGTGCCCGGGCTCGAGTGAGTGCCCGTGCGGGCCAATCTTATTGGCGAGCCAGGCGACGCCTAGCGCTGGATGGCCGAGTACGCCCGCGGCGAGACCCGTCTCCTCGATCTCCGAGTTGCGGTACATGATGCCACCAACCCAGCGCAGGTCGATATCCATCGGGCCAACAGGCCTGCCCCCGATGGCGATCCCGGCGGCAGCGCCGTTATCGGCCACGGTGTCGACGATCTTGCGCGGGTCCTGAATGCGCGCGTCGACGATCTCGATCGCCGGTACCACGTATTCGGTGGCGCGCAGCACTTCGGTCAGGCCGACGCCCGGACCCTGCAAGCGCTTGCCCATGATGAAGGCTAGCTCGACCTCAACGCGCGGCTTGCAATAATCAGCGTGCTTCACCTTGGCGCCATCGGAGAGCATCTGGTCGTCGAGGATGTAGCCGTAGTCGGGCTCATCGATCATCGAGGAGCGCTGCATCGCCTTGGAGGTGAGGCCAACCTTGTGGCCGATCAGCTTGGCGCCGGCCTTGATCTTGCGCTGCGCGACTTCGGTTGATATCGCGTACGAATCTTCGATGGTTATGGTCGGGAACGTGACGTGCAACTGCACGGCCTGTTTGCGCTCTTTTTGCGCAGTAATCAGGATGTCGGCGGCCTTGGCGCGCTCGGTTGCGGTTAGCATGGGGGTTCCTCGCGCATAGAGTAAGGCTGCCCCTTAACTTCCATATGCGCTCCGGCCGTGAGGCCGCGTTAATGCTTAAGCTTCGGATCGACCGTGAACTTGGCCTCAGTCTTTTTGATGATCTCGTCCACAGTGACGCCGGGTGCGAGCTCGGTGAGCGTCATGCCGGTCCCGCCCTTGCGGTCGACGTTAAAGACGCCGAGATCAGTGATCACCATGTCCACCACGCCTGCACCAGTGAGCGGCAGGTCGCACTTGTGCAAGAGCTTCGGCGCATCCTTGGCCGTGTGCTCCATCACCACTACGACTTTCTTAACGCCCGCGACCAAGTCCATGGCGCCGCCCATGCCCTTCACCATCTTGCCAGGGATCATCCAGTTGGCGAGGTCGCCGTTCTCCGCCACCTGCATCGCGCCGAGGATGGCAATGTCGATATGACCGCCGCGGATCATGGCGAACGAGTCTGCAGAGGAGAAGTAGCTAGTGGTCGGTATCTCGGTGACGGTCTGCTTGCCGGCATTGATCAGATCCGGGTCCTCTTCGCCCTCGTAGGGAAACGGGCCGAAGCCGAGCATGCCGTTCTCGCTCTGCAGCTGCACGGTCATGCCATCCGGGATGTAATTCGACACCAGCGTCGGGATGCCGATGCCGAGATTGACGTAAAAGCCGTCGCGCAATTCCTTCGCGGCGCGCTCCGCCATCTGCTCGCGGGTCCAGGCCATCTCAGACCTCCTCTCCGGTTCCAGCCGGCGCAACGCGCTTGCGCACGGTGCGCTGCTCGATGTGCTTCACCGCGTTCGGTACGTGGATGATGCGTGTGACGTAAACGCCCGGTGTGATGATGTGGTCGGGATTGATATGGCCGGGCTGCACCAGGTGTTCGACCTCAGCAACGGTCACCTTGCCCGCGGTCGCCATCATCGGATTGAAATTGCGCGCGGTCTTTCGGTAGACAAGGTTGCCTTCGGTATCGCCCATCCATGCGTGCACGATTGACAGGTCGGCGACGATACCGCGCTCCATGATGTAGCGCTCGCCGTCGAAGTTGCGCTCTTCCTTGCCCTTGGCGATCTCGGTCCCGGCGCCGGTGCGCGTGAAGAAGGCGGGGATGCCAGCGCCGCCCGCGCGGATGCGCTCGGCGAGCGTGCCCTGCGGATTGAACTCAATCTCCAGCTGGTCGGCAAGGAATTGCTGGGCGAACAATTTGTTTTCGCCGACATAAGACGAGATCATCTTCTTAACCTGCCTCGTCTCCAGCAGCAGGCCCAGACCTGCGCCGTCGATTCCGGCATTGTTCGACACGATCGTGAGATTCTTCACACCGGAATCGCGGATCGCAATGATCAGCGTTTCGGGGATACCGCAAAGGCCGAAACCTCCTGCACAGATCAACATGCCGTCCTTGATTAGGCCGGCGAGCGCTGCGTGCGCGTCGGAATAGACTTTTTTCATACAATCCTACCTACTCTCCTGAGCATGCAAGACCCTAGCTCAAATTGAGAGAACATCAATAAGACGCTTGAGCGCAAGCCTAGCGTTGTGGCGGCGTCACATCGGTAACCGGGTTCTTTGGCGGTGTGATGTCGGTAACCGGATTTCGCGGCCGTTGGGGGGCGGCGGGCACAGCCGGCGCCGGCAGCGCTGCGGCCGGAGCCGCGGCTTTTTGCAACGTGATCGTCGTCGGCAACGGCAATCCGTGCGGGTAATAGGTCCAGAACACGAAGATTCCGGCGAACGCGACCGCCGAGAGCACGGCGGCCATGCCGCGGTGGCCGAAGGACAATACGTTGCCCACCAAAGAGGCGAGAAAAACGAATATCGCCAGCACGACGACATAGAGCCAGTCCACGTTTGCCAAATCGATCGGCATTGGGCGTTCCTTCGTGTCTGTCGCGATGTTACCGCAGACCCGCAATGCGGGTTACTCCGCTGGTAAATGTATTTGCCGGAAAGTCGTTTGCTATTATACCTGCCGCCGCCGTGCCACAATTACTCATCCTCACCGAAGTCCAGGAAGCGATGCGGGCCCGCTACAAGGCCATGCTGCTGGAACGGTTCCCGCAATTGACCATCAATGTCGTCGGACATCACAGCCAGGTCGACCCCTATATCGCTGACACCGAGATCCTCTTGTGCTTCTCGCCGCCAATGGCCGACCACGTGGTGCGGGATGCGAAAAAGCTGAAATGGATCCAAGCGCTGGGTACGGGCGTTGATAACATCATCGACTTGCCCTCGCTCGGCCCCGAGGTTCTGGTCACCAATATCCGCGGCATCCATGGCCCGCCTGTTGCAGAGGCAACGATCACCTACATGCTGTCGCTGGCGCGCGATCTGCCGCGCTCCGCGCACGCCCAGGACAGACGGCAATGGGAACGCTGGCCGGCGCAGCTGCTGGCGGGAAAGACCGTTGGCATCTACGGCGTCGGCTTGATCGCCGAATATCTGGCGCCGATCTGCAAAGCGCTCGACATGTCCGTCATCGGCATCAGCGGCACTCCGCGCGACGCGAAAGGCTTCGACCGCATGGTTCATCGCGACGACTTACTGAAGGTCGCGCCGGAACTGGATTACCTGGTGGTGCTTGCTCCGCTCACGCCGGACACGCGCGGCGTCATCGGCGAGAAGTTGCTCGCCGCTATGAAGAAGACCGCCTACCTCATCAATGTCGCCCGCGGCGGTGTGGTCGACGAGCCGGCGCTGATCAAGGCGCTCGACGGCGGACAAATAGCCGGCGCCGCGCTCGATGTGTTCTCGCAGGAGCCGCTGCGCGCCGATAACCCGATCTGGCGCGCCAAAAACGTGATGATCTTTTCGCATCTCGCCGGATATTCGCGGGGCTACGAGGATCGCGCCATGCCGACCATTGCCGGCAATATGGAGAAGTACCTCGCCGGCAATCTCAAATCCATGACCAACATCGTGCGCACGCCCGCGTCCTGGGGAGAGTAATGATGGCTTTGTCGGAACGCCTCAATACGCCGATCTCCACCGCTGAACTGGAGCGGCGCTGGCGCGCCGTACGCGCCGCCATGACCGCCGCGAAGATCGACGTGCTGCTGATGCAGAACAACAACGATCACATGGGCGGTTATGTGCGTTACTTCACCGATATGCCTGCCACAAACGGCTATCCCAACACGGTGATTTTTCCACGCGATGAGGAGATGACCGTGGTGTGCCAGGGCCCCTTCGGGGGCGGCGAAGCGACCGCGCAGGGCGACCAGATCTGGCGTGGAGTCAAGAAGATTCTCACCACGCCTAGTTATGCGTCCGCTCATTACACCAAAGACTACGACCCGGAGCTCGCTGCCCAGGCCTTGGCCTCCTATGCAAAGGGCACGATCGGCTATGTCGGCACTTACCAGATGTCCTACGCTATGCTCGACTACATCAAGCGCGCGTTCCCGGCGGCGCGCTACGTTGACGCCTCCGACCTTGTCGACCAGATCAAGATCATCAAGAGCGCGGAGGAGATGGAGTTGGTGAAGCGCGCGGCCGCAATGCAGGACGGCGCCATGCGCACCGCCTTTGCCGCGGTGAAGCCCGGCATGCGCGACACCGAAGTGACGGCGATTGCGCAGCAGTACAGCGTGTCACACGGCAGCGAGAACGGAATCTATCTCTGCGCCTCGATGCCACTCGGTAAGCCGTCGAAATTCGCCAACAAGCATTTGCAGAACCGCGTCATCCAGAAAGGTGATCAGATTGCGCTACTGGTCGAGGACAACGGCCCGGGTGGCATGTTCACGGAGCTTGGCCGCTCCTGCGTGGTCGACGCCAAGGTGCCACAGGCGATGAAGGACGAGCTAGAGTTTTGCAAGGAGTCGCGCAGCGTCACCCTCGATCTGCTCAAGCCGGGCGCCTCGTGCAAGGACATCTGGGACGCCTTCAATGACTTCATGCGCAAGAATGAGCGGCCTCCCGAAGCGCGCCTTTATTGCCACGGCCAGGGCTACGATCTGGTCGAGCGCCCGCTGATCCGCCACGACGAGCCGATGCCAATCGCCAAGAACATGAACATCGTGGTGCACCCGACCTACATCCGCGGCGGCTATCTCAACTGGCTGTGCGACAATTACTTGATCGGTGGTAATGGGCCCGGAAGTCGCTTGCACCGGTTCCCAGAAGAGATCGTCGAGGTTGGATAGCAGTCATTCTCCCCGCCCACTTGACCCTCCTGTGGTGATGGGCGCATGGATTGCTCATCCGTGGAGAAATTCTCATGAAAATAAGAGCTTATGCCGCCGCGCTGGGCCTCTTGCTGGCGCTGATTGGATTCGCCAATGCGCAGATTTTTCCCGACCGCACTCTAACGATGGTCATTCCCTTCGCCGCCGGTGGACCGACCGACGTACTTGGTCGCGTGATGGCGCAACGGATGGGCGAGATTCTCGGCCAGACAGTAATCGTAGAGAACATTGGCGGCGCCGGTGGCATGAACGGCGGCAAGAAAGTGGCCGACAGCAAGCCCGATGGTTACACCATGCTGCTCGGCACGGTCGGCACGCAGGCACAGGGCCAGACGCTCTATAAGCACCCGCTTTACAATGCCTTGACCGACTTCACGCCGGTCGCACTGATTGCTGACGTCCCAATCGTGCTGATCGTGCGCAAGGACCTGCCGGTCAATAACTTCAAGGATTTCGTCACCTACGCCAAGGCTAACGCATCGAAGATGCAGTTCGGCTCCGCTGGCGCCGGATCTGCAACGCACCTCGGCTGCGTTGTGCTCAATACCGCGATGGGCACCGATATCGTGCACGTGCCTTACAAGGGCACCGGCCCTGCGATGCAGGATCTCATCGGCGGCCGAATCGATTATCTGTGCGAGATCATCAGCACCGCCAAGCCGCAGATCGACGGCGGCCGCGTTAAGGCGCTGGCAATCATGACCAAGGAGCGCTCGCCGGTCGAGCCGAACCTGCCGACCACGTTGGAGCAGGGCCTCGACGTGCAGGCCTACACTTGGAACGCCATCTATCTGCCCAAGGGCGCGCCGGCCGATGTTGTGAAGAAACTCAACGAGGCGGCGATCGCTGCGATGACGACGTCGGCCGTGCGTGATCGCCTGGAAAGCATTGGCGCTATGGTCGTTGCTCCCGATCGCCGTAGCCCGGAATATCTCGGCAAGTTCACCGCCGACGAAATCAAGAAGTGGGAGGCACCGATCAAATCAAGCGGCGTGAGCGTGGAGTAAAATTACTGCGGTTATGCCGGCGTGCGGAAGCGAAGCGATGGCTGACATCAAAATTCTCAATTCCGACACTCTCGGCAAGCCGCTCGGCCAATACTCGCATATCGCCCGCGTGAAGGCGTCGGAGTTCGTTTTCATCGCGGGACAAGTCGGAATCGACAAAGACGGCAGGGTCGTCAGCGAGGATTTCGACGCGCAGTGCCTGCAGACCTTCGCCAATATCGAGGCGGCGCTGAAATCGGTTGGCGCCGGCTGGGGCAGTATCGTGCAGTTCACCACCTATCTAGTCCACTCGCAGGATATCCCGCGCTTCATGAAGTTCCGCCTGCGCGAATTCCCCAAGATGTTCGGAAATAGCGCCTATCCGCCCAATACGCTGCTGATGATCGACCGGTTAGTGCAGGAAGCGCTGCTGATCGAGGTGCAGGCGGTCGCCGCGCTTTAAATCGATTTACATGGCTTGCGCGACGCGCTGCGCGAAGACGTCGGTACCGAGACTGCCGTCGAGATCCGGGGTGCGTGACGCTGGATCGGCAATCGTTGCATCGAGCGCGCGCTCGATCGCCTGAGCGGCGTCATTAAGTCGCTTTTCTCCGCGTCGTTCGCCGAGCCACGCCAGCAGCATCGCCGCCGAGCCGATGAGCGAAGATGGATTGGCAATATTCTTGCCGGCGATATCGGGTGCCGAGCCATGCTGCGCCTGCGCCACCGCATGCTCGGCGCCGGCATTGAGCGAGGCGGCAAGACCGAGGCTGCCGGCAATCTCGGAGGCCTCGTCAGAAAGAATATCGCCGTACATGTTGGTGGTGACGATGACGTCAAACTGGCTGGCGTCCCGGATCAAGAGCGCTGCCATGGCGTCGATGATGCTTTCGTCGTATTTGACTTCTGGATAGCGCGCCGCCACCGCGCGCACGCATTCAAGATAGAGGCCGTCGGACACACGCAGCACATTGGCTTTGTGCACAGCCGTCACCTTTTTTCGCCGCTGGATCGCCAGGCGGAAGGCGCTCTCGGCAATGCGCGTGGATCCTTCGCGCGTGATCTTGCGCACGGCGAGCGCAACATCGGACGTGGGCATGAATTCGCCGGAGCCGAGATGCATCGAGCGGTCGGCGTAGAAGCCTTCGGTGTTCTCGCGCACGATCACCAGGTCGACCGGCGAGCCGCAGCGCGGCGGAAAGCCTACGCGCGAACGCGCCGGGCGGATGTTGGCGTAGAGATCGAGGCGCTTGCGCATTTCGCCGGAGGGATTGAGCCCGCCTTGCGCGACCGGCGGATATTCGTTGTGCGAGACGGGACCCAGCAGCACGCCCTGCGTAGCCTTGGCCTTCTCCGCGACTTCGTCCGGAAATGTTGTGCCCACACGTTTGTGCGCTGCCCAGCCGATTTCCGCCGTTTCGAAGGCGAGGCCAAGCGCAAATTTCTTGTCCGCCGCCCGCAAGACGGCGAGCGTACCTGCGGTGATCTCAGGGCCGATGCCGTCGCCTCCTAACACCAGAATATCGATCTTGCCGGCCACGAGTGCTCTGCCCCATTCAACCTCTCGTCATATAGACGGAATGGCGTGCCGCGGCTACGCTTGCGGACCGCGCACAACATTCAATAACAATCGGGGAGGATTGCCGTGAAACTCCTTAAGCCGCTGTTGATTGCCCTCGCCGTGTTGTGTCCCGCCGTGGCGCAGGCGCAGGACTTTCCCAACCGCAACATCCGGCTGATCGTCCCCTTCCCGCCCGGCGGGCCGAACGACATCATCGCCCGCGTCGTCGGCAAGCGCATGGAGGAAATCCTCAAACAGACGATTGTGGTCGACAACCGCTCCGGCCAAGGCGGCGTGCTTGGCACCGACCTAGTCGCCAAGGCGGCGCCCGACGGATACACCGTCGGCATTGCCAGCGCCGGCGCGCTGGCGATTAGCCCGAGCATGGAGAAGGTCGCCTACGACACGCTGAAAGACCTGCAGCCGGTCACACTGGTTGCCAAGGTACCGGAGATGCTGGTAGTGGCGACCAGCGTTCCCGCCAGTAACATGAAAGAATTGGTCGCGCTCGCCAAGGCGCAACCCGGCAAGCTCAACTTCGCCTCTTCCGGGCCCGGCAGCATGCCGCATCTCGCCGGCGAACTGTTCAAGCTTACGGCCAAGATCGACATGACGCACGTGCCCTACAAAGGCGCGGCGCCGGCGGTGAACGACCTGCTTGGCCAGCAGGTGCAAATGGTTTTTCTCGACCTGCCGGTGCTATTGCCGCAGATCAACGCCGGCAAGCTGCGCCCGATCGCGGTCGGCGCGCCCGAGCGCGTGCCAAGCGCGCCAGATGTTCCCACCACCGCCGAAGTCGGCATGCCCGACCTGCTCACCGAGAACTGGTACGGCATGGTCGCGCCGGCGCACACGTCGCCAAAGATCGTCGCCATCCTCAACAAGGCTGCGGTCGAGGCCATAAAGGACTCGGAGGTGAAGGAAAAACTTGCGAACCAGGGCGCCATCCTGGTCGGCGATACACCGGAACAGTTCGCCGCCTATATCGACAGCGAAACCAAGAAGTGGGCCATGGTGATCAAGGAAGCCGGCGTACCGACGACCAAGTAACTCTCACCTGTGGCGGCCGGCGTGTCTGAACCGCAAAAATTCGTGCTGCGTTCGACGCTCACGTCGCCGTTCGGTCGCAAGGTGCGGATGGCGCTCGAGGTTCTTGGCCTCGCCGACCGCGTCACGGTGGTGCCCGCAAACCCGCTCGATGAGAACGATACGCTGCGGCAGCAGAACCCGCTCGGCAAAATGCCATGCCTGGTTTGTCCCGATGGCAGCACGGTCTACGACAGCGGCGTCATCATCGAGTATCTGCAGGAGCTTTCGGGCGGCAAGCGGCTGCTACCCGTGCGCCGCTCCGCCCGCTACAAGGCTTTGACGCGGGCGCGGCTTGCCGACGGCATCATGGATGCTTCGATCCTCGTCGTCTACGACAGCCGCTTCCGGCCCGGCGAGGCGCCGTCGGAGAAATGGCTGGCGCATCAGCGCGGCAAGATCAACCGCGGGCTCGCTGCCTTCGAGGCGGAGCTGCCCGATCCCGGCAAAACCAACGTGGTATCGATCGGTTTGGCCTGCGCGCTCGGCTATCTCGACTGGCGCAAGCAGGTTGATTGGCGTGCGGCCTATCCGGGCCTGGTTTCGTGGCTGCAGCTCTTTTCCGAGCACGAGCCTGCCTTCGAACGCACTCGCGCGCCCACTTCGTGAGGAAGCACCATGACAAACGCCGAAAGGCCAGCCGCCCCGCAGTCCTGGACGGACATGCCGAGCAAGCCAAGGCTGAAGTTGCCGCGCGGCGCCTGTGACGCGCATGTGCACGTATTCGGCCCCCGCGCGCGCTTTCCCTTTGGCGGCCACTACACCCCCTCCGACGCTCCGAAGGAGACGCTGTTCGCGCGGCATAAGTTTCTTGGCATCGAGCGCTGCGTTATCGTGCATAGCGCCGCCCACGGCTATGACCTCGCCGCCACAACGGACGCGCTCGCCGCCAAAGGCGGCGCCTACCTCGGCGTGGCGCTGATGCCAGTGACGGTTTCCGACGTCGAGATCAGGCAGCGCGACGCTGAGGGCTTCCGCGGCGTGCGCTTCCATTACATGGAGCACCTCGGCAAGGGCGCGCCGATCGACGAGGTGATCATTTTCGCCGGTCGGCTCGCTGAGATCGGCTGGCACTTACAGATCCATATGGCGGCTAACCGCATCGGCGAACTCGCGCCGGCGTTGAGGCGTTCGCCGGTACCCGTGGTCATCGACCACATGGGGCGCATCGACGCATCGCACGGGCTGGAGCAGGAGCCGTTCCGCAATCTGCTCAAGCTGATGGAAGATCCCAAAGTGTGGGTAAAGGTGAGCGGCTGCGACCGCGCCACGCGCCAAGGTCCGCCCTATGCCGACGCGGTGCCGTTCGCGCGCAAGCTCGTCACCGAATTCGGTGATCGCTGCGTCTGGGGCACCGATTTCCCGCATCCCAATCTCGACGGGCCTATTCCCGATGACGGCGAACTGGTCGATCTACTGCTGCAGATCGCGCCCAAGCCGACCGAACTACGGTCGCTACTGGTTGACAATCCGCAGCGTCTCTACCGCTTCGAAAAGCTCGACCCGGCCAACGAGGCCCAACCATGAGCGGACGCCTGCAGAATCGCATCGCCATCGTCACCGGCGCCGGAAGCGTCGGCCCCGGCTGGGGCAACGGCCGCGCCACTTGCGTGCGCTTTGCCGAAGAAGGCGCCAAGATTTTCGCGATCGACCGCGATCCCGACAAGACCGCAGAAACAGTCGAACGTGTGACGGCTGTCGGCGGCGAGATCGTCACCTATCAATGCGACGTGACCAGCAACGAATCCGTCGCCGCCATGGTCAAGGCCTGTGTCGACCGCTTCGGGCGCATTGACGTTCTTGTGAACAATGTGGGCGGCTCGGCGCATGGCGGCCCGGTGGACATGCCCGAAGAGGTCTGGGACGCACAAGTAGATTACAATCTCAAGAGCGTGTTCCTCACCTGCAAGCACGTTCTGCCGATCATGGAAAGGCAGAAGTCGGGCGCCATCGTTAATGTCGCCTCCACATCCGGCATCCGCTTCACCGGCGCTTTCCAGGTCGGCTATGCCGCGACCAAGGCCGGCGTTATCCAGCTCTCGCGTGTTGTCGCCGTGCAGTATGCGGCGAAAGGCATCCGCGTGAACACCGTGGTGCCGGGGCAACTACACACGCCGATGGTGGAGGCGCGGCTCGCGAGGCAGCGCGCCGGCGGCGACGTCAAGGCGCTGCTCGAGCAGCGGCAGAAGCGCATTCCCATCGGCTTCATGGGCGACGGCCGCGATACGGCCAATGCGGCGCTGTTCCTCGCCTCAGACGAGGCGCGCTTCGTCACCGGCACAGAGATCGTGGTCGACGGCGGGATGACGGTGCGCTGCGATTAATAATACCAACCTACGCCCAGGCTTCGTCGTGCCTTTTCAGTCATCGCGAGTTCCTCCCTCTAAAGTCCGTGCGAATCGAAATGAAGCGTCCGCACCGCGTGGCCGACTTAGCGAGATTTCATGCTATGAAAGAATGACGCAGCCATGCGCGGCGGCATCACACCAAGCGCCGGGCATGGCCGCGAGATCAATCACCGGCACGCCCAACCGTGGCGGCACCCGGGTCCAAGTTTCAACCCGTGACTTTGGTAGCATTGGCCCGCCGCCTCGAAATTGCGGCCAGCGGTGCTAGACTTTGCTTGGTTCCCGAGCAGACACAAAGCGATGACGGTCACCCCGATGCGCCGCGATGAAACCGCCCTGCTGGACAGCGGGCGGGCGGCGCGACTTTCGATCCGCGCCAACAAGCACCACGGGCCGACGGCGGGGCTCGCGCCCGGCTATGTGCAGGGCAACCTTGCCATCCTTGCAGAGCGGTTGGCCGGTGATTTCCTGCGCTTCTGCCAGCTCAATCCCAAGCCTTGCCCGTTGATCGGCACCTCGGCGCCCGGCGATCCGCGCGTGTCCGAATTGGGCGACGACCTCGACATCCGCACCGATCTGCCGCGCTATCGAGTATGGCGCAACGGCGAGATCATCGCCGAGCCGGAAGACATCCGCGACTTTTGGCGTGACGACCTGGTCAGCTTTGTGATCGGCTGCTCGTTTTCCTTCGAGGAAGCGCTCATAGCCCATGGCATCGAACTGCGTCACATCGCGTGCGGCTGCACCGTGCCAATGTATCGCACCTCCATCGCCACCCGTGCTGCCGGGCCGTTCCACGGGCCGATGGTGGTGTCGATGCGGCCGATGACGCCGGCGAACGCGATCCGCGCGGTGCAGATCACTACGCGCTTTCCCGCCGTGCATGGCGCGCCGGTGCATATTGGCATGCCCGAACTGATCGGCATCAAGGATATAATGAAACCCGACTACGGCGACGCCGTCGAAGTGCGCGCGGACGAGCTGCCGGTGTTCTGGGCTTGCGGGGTTACACCTCAGTCGGTGATTGCGACGGTGAAGCCGGACTTCTGCATCACGCATTATCCGGGCAGCATGCTGGTCACCGACCGGAGGAATAGCGAATTCGCAATTATGTAATTAGGCTGCGTCGCGCGCGCCTTTCTCTAACAAGCCGGCCTCGATCAGCGCTTCGCGAATGCGCGCGATCTCCCCGTGTTCGAGCTTGACCAGCGGCGGACGCACTACCGCGCGCGGCAATTTGCCGAGTAGCACCAGCGCTTCCTTCATGCGGTTGTGCATGTCGACGAAGGGATCGGCGTAGAAGACGCGCGCAATTGGCGCGATACGCTCGTGCAGCCGCATGGCTTCTTCCAGATCGTTTGCCTGCACTGCGCGGAACAGCTTCGCCTGCAAATCGGCGATTACGCTGCCGGAACCGGAGAGCAAGCCGTTCGGGCCGAGCACCAACGACGAGAACAGCCAGGACGAATGCGTGGTGAGGACGTTCACCGGCCGTTGCATGTTTTGCAGCGTGCGGATGTGCCATTCGTGATCCGGCACGTTGCCGATCCAGTCCTTGATGGCGCGGATGGTCGGTACCTCTTCGCAGAGCTTGAGCAGCGTTTCCTTCGGATAACCCTGTCCGGTCGCCAGCGGATACTGGAACACAATCAGCGGCAGATCGGTGACGTCAGCGATGCGCTTGAAATGCACGAGCGCCATTTGCGGCGATTGCCCGAGCGTGAACGGCGCCGGCGGAAATACCAGCAAGGCCGAGGCGCCGCCCTGTGCCGCCATGCACGCGGTACGGGCGGCTTCCAGGCTGCCGTCGGCCCAGATGCCGTTCACCAGCGGCAGACGATCGCCGATCTCGTCCTGCGCGATCTCGAGCACTCGCCGCTGCTCGTCGAAGGTGCAGGAGCCGACCTCGGTCGAATGCGCATTGATGGTAATGGCGGACAACCCTTCAACCGAGGCCACGTCGCGTAAGTGCTTGCGCAAGTTCGCCTCGTCGATAGCGAGATCGTTATCGAACGGCAGCAACACCGCCGGGATGACACCGTGAGGTATATAATTCGCGTGCCGCGGCATGAGGTCGCCGGCCCTTTTTGCGGTTGCGATACGGCAGGAGGGACTTTAACGATATCGGCCCAGACCGACAATATCGCCGCATGCGCAGCGTCCCATGAAAGCAGCACCGTTCCGGTATTTCCGCGCCGCCGATATCGATGAGGCCTGCGCCTTGCTCGCCGCCGACGAGGGCGCGCGCGTCATCGCCGGCGGGCAAACGTTGGTGCCAATGATGGTGATGAGACTCGCGCGCCCCACCCGGCTGATCGACATCAACCGCATCGCCGCACTCTCCTACATCCGCAAGGATGCTAACGGCATCGCCATCGGGGCCACAACGCGGCAATGCTTGGTGGAACGCGACGCGCTGGTCGCGACCGAGTTGCCGCTGCTGGCGCGTGCGATCCCGTTCATCGGCCACAACGCGACCCGCGCGCGCGGCACCATCGGCGGCTCGCTTGCCAATGCCGATCCAGCAGCCGAGCTGTCGCTGATCGCCATCACGCTCGACGCAACGCTCAGCTACCGCGCCGGTGGCAAGACCTCGCACATCCCGGCGCGGGACTTTTTCGTCGGACCGATGACGACGAGCCTGCCCGCCGGAGCGTGTCTCACCGGCGTTTGCTTTCCGGTGTGGTTGGGCAAGATCGGCGTCGGCTTCCACGAAGTGAACGCACGGCGCAGCGATTTCGCTTTCGTCTCGGCGGCGGCGCAGGTCGAGTTCGGGCCCGACGGAAAATGTAAGCGCATCGCCATCGGCGTCGGCGCCGCGACCGATTTCCCGATGCGGCTTGACACCGCCGAGCAGCAGCTCAAGGGCACGGCGCTCGATGAGAGGACGGTCGGTGCGGCACTGCGCGAGGCGCTCTCCGATTTTGAGCCGCTGTCCGATCTACATGCTTCGGCCGAATACCGCCGGCGCGCCGCCGACAAGCTCGCGGCTCGCGCGATTGCCGATGCGTGCGCTCATGCGCAGGGGAAGAAGACCCATGCGCATTGAACTCGAAGTTAACAGCGTTACCTACGCGCTCGATGTCGAGGAACGCACCACGCTGCTCGACTGCCTGCGTGATGCGCTTGGTCTGAAAGGCGCGCACGCCGGCTGTGAGCACGGCGTCTGCGGCGCCTGTACGGTACTGCTCGACGGAGTCGCGGTGCGCTCCTGCCTGATTTTCGCGCCGCAGGCGGAGGGCTCGGCCATCACCACGATCGAGGGCCTCAGCCCTAGCCCCGGCGAACTGTCGCCAATCCAAGATGCCTTCTGCGAGACACACGGCATGCAATGCGGTTATTGCACGCCGGCGATGATCCTGGTCGCGTACGCGCTGCTCGCCGACAACCCATCGCCGACCCGCGAAGAAATCGTTGAGGCCATCTCTGGCAATATCTGCCGCTGCACCGGCTACGCGCAGATCGTTGAGGCGATCGCGCTCGCGGCCGAGCGTATCCGCGGTGCCAACCGCCCACTAGAGCTGCGCAAATGAGCGCCGGCCACCACCGCTATGTCGCCACCAATCGCCGCGTACGGGAGGATCGCCGCTTCGTCGCCGGCAAAGGGCAATTCGTCGCCGACATTGACCTGCCCAACATGAAACATGTGGCGCTGGTCACCTGCCCCTACGCCGCCGCCCGCATCAAATCGATCGACAAGAAAGCAGCGCTCGCCACGCCCGGCGTGCATTACGTTCTCGACGGGGCTGAGCTTGCTGCCGCCACGCTGCCACTGATGACCGGTCTTGATACGCCAAACGTGCCTCGCCGGCCGCTTGCCTTCGAAGTCGCGCGCTATTCCGGCGAATGGGTTGCCGCGGTCGTCGCCGACACGCGCGCGCTGGCTGAGGATGCGGCAGAGGCGATCGAGATCGACTACGAGCCGCTGCCCTTCGTGCTCGACGCGGAGCAGGCGATCGCGCCGGGCGCGAGTCTGGTGCACGAGCCGCACGGCTCCAACGTACTGCTCGACAAGACGTTCGTATGGGGCGAAGTGGACAAGGATTTCGCCACCAGCCCGCACAAACTTTCCCTGCGCGTGAAATGGGCGCGCTCTTCCACCGTGCCGATCGAGACCTTCGGCGTTGTGGCGAGCTGGGATCCCTGGAGCGACATCCTCGACGTCTATGCCTCGATCCAGATGCCGCGCTACACCGACCAGATTGGTGCCGCGCTGAAAATCGCTGGTTCATCGGTGCGCGTGCATTACGACGTGGACGTCGGCGGCAGTTACGGCGTCAAGCGCGGCATCAAGCACACGGTGCTCTGCGGTTATCTGGCGCGGCGGCTCGGCTTTCCGGTGCGGCTGATCGAGGACCGGCTGGAGAACATGCGCGGCGGCGACGCGCACGGGCCGGAGCGGCTGTTCGATATCGAGGTCGCCTTCGACAATGACGGCATCGTGCGCTCGATGAAAATGCGCGCGCTAGAGAATGTCGGAGCTTATGCCGGCCGATCGCCGTTCCAGCTCGGCAAGCCGATCGGCGCCATCGTCGGGCCTTACAAGATCAGAAGCGTGCAGTACCGTGCCATGGCCGTGGTGACCAACAAGACCACTCAGGAGGCGGTGCGCGGCTTCGGCCAGGCGCCGACCAATCTCGCTATAGAGCGTGTCATGGATGAGGTCGCCAATGTGCTTGGCCTTGATCCGCTGGAAGTGCGCCGGCGTAACCTGATCCGCAGCGATGAATTCCCGTACCAGATCCCGAGCGGTACCACCTATGACAGCGGCAATTACGAGACCGTCATCGCGAAGGTGCTGGCCGACACCAGCTACGACGAGCTGAAAAAGGAGCGCGACAGACTGCGCGCCGAGGGCAATCTCGCCGGCATTGGCATCGCCGCATGCCTGGAGCCGTCTGGCGGTAACGCCACTTTCGAAGCACTGCTCAATCCTGCGAACACCACCTCCACCTTCATGGACTCGTGTCGCATAAACGTGGACGGGCTTGGCGCCATCACCGCGACGATGCACACCACATCGTCGGGCCAGGGGCACGAGACACTGGTCGGCACCGTCATTGGCGAAGTGCTGCAGCTTGATCCCGATATAATCCGGGTGACGCGGCCAGATTCTCTCAATTCGCTACCCAGCGGCACTCCGGTCGCCAGCCGTATGGCGATTATGCTCGGCGGCGCCGCCTTTCACGCGGCGCACAAGCTCAAGATGAAACTGACCACAATCGCCGCGCACGATCTGGGGATTCCAATGGAGCGCGCCGTCTATGAGCGCGGCGAGGTCTATGACCGAAACGCGCCCGACAAGCGGCGCAGCTGGATGGACCTCGTTGCCATCGCGCACCGCAACTATCACCGCATGCCGCAGGACTTCGAGCCGGGGCTCGCGGTCGAGCACATCTATCAGGTACCGACCGGGGGCACGCTGCCGACCAAGGACGGTCGCGTGCAGATGTATCCCTGCTTCTCGTTCGAATTTCATCTGCTGTTGCTAGCCATCGATCCTGACCTCGGCGTGCCGGAGATCCTGCGCTACCGGCTCGGCCATGATTGCGGCACGCAGATTAACCCGAAGATCGTGCGCGGCATGACCCTGGGCGGCATCGCGCACGGCATCGGCGCGGCGTTCTACGAGGAGTTCGCTTATAACGACGACGGCCAGCTGATTGCACAGACCTTCATGGACTATCTGCTGCCGTCGTCGCAAGAAGTGCCGGCGGTCGATATCATTGATCACGAGACGCCGTCCCCGCATACGGTGCTTGGGCAAAAGGGTTCCGGCGAATCCGGCTATCTCGGCGCGCCCGCGGCGATTGCCAACGCGGTCAATGACGCGCTGCGACCGCTCGGAGTCTCCATCAATACGCTGCCACTGAAGATCTCCAAGCTGGGCGACCTGATCGCCGAGGCACAGGCCAAAAAGGGATAATAAATGTTCGTCGATTGCCACGCACACCTCGTGCCGAACGAGCTGCTCGTCGCTATCCGCAAGGACGCAGCGAAATTCCCCAATGTGCGGCAGATCGAGGACGGAGGCTCCCTCGCGCTCGCATTTTCCAACGGCAGGCCGACGCGGCCGGTATCGAAACCGCTGTCGGACATCCCGGCGCGTCTGGCCTGGCTCGCCAAAAACGGTATCGACAAGCAGGTGGTCGGCGGCTGGGTCGACATGTTCGGCTATGAACTCCCCGGCGCCGAGAGCGAGGCCTGGAGCCGGATGGCAAACGACGTCCTGCTCGCCACCGCCAAAGGCAAGCCGCAATTCGTGCCACTAGCAACCGTACCGCTGGGCGACGGCGCGCGCGCCGCCGCCGTACTCAAGGATACGGTAAAGGCCGGGTTTCCCGGCGCCATGATAGGTACTTTACCGCGTGGCGTCGGCTCGACGCTTGACGCGGTGGACCTCGAACCGTTCTGGCAGGCCGCGGACGAAACCGGCGCGCTGATCCACATCCATCCGAGCTACGACGCCGGCGACGTGCGGGTTAACGACTTCGGCCTCGCCAACGGGCTCGGCCGCATCACCGATGCCGCCGTAGCGGTGGCGCGGTTAATCTCGGCCGGGCACGTCACCAAATACAAAAATGCGAAATTCTTCGTTCCGATGGGTGCGGCCGCGCTACCCTTCGTGCTCGGCCGGCTCAAGCGCAACCACGCCATCACGCCCGGCATCGGCGATCCAGTGGAGGCGCTGTCGCTCATCTATACCGACACCATTCTGCATGACGCGCGCGTGCTCAAATTCGTGGCCGAGATGCTAGGCACCGAGCACCTGATGATGGGCTCCGATATGCCGTTCCCGATCGGCGACACCGAGCCGATGAAAATCGTCACTGCAGCGGGGCTTTCCGCAGCACAATGCGCCTCGATCAATGGCGGGTTGGCGCAGCGGTTGTTCAGGATCAATAATTAGAGGCGGAGCGCAACAACAATGAAAAGGCTATCGGCCGTGCTTGGCGCGCTTGCAGTGTTAGCGCTTGCAACCTTAAGTCCGCCGCCGGCCGCCGCCCAGGCGTCGGCCAAGGTGACCATCGTTATCTTCGGCTTCCCTTCGCTTGGTGCCTTCATGCCACCGGTAATCAAGGCGCAGAAGCTCGACGAAAGGCACGGCCTCGACATCGAATTCGTCGAGCGGCCGCCCGACGCCTACACTACGCAGTTCAACTCCGGCGAGTTCAAGGTCGGCGGCAGCGCCGCGGTGCTCACGGTAGGTCTGGCCGATGCGCGCGGCGTGAAATTAAAGTACCTGTTCAATCTGTTCGACTTCTGGGGGACGATCGTCACCTCGCGAGCGGAGATCAAGACCACCAAGGATCTCGAAGGCAAGCAGCTCGCGGCCGCCTCCGCGACAACAAATTTCATTATGGCTGAGTTCTTCGCCAAAAAGCAGGGCGTGGATATTTCCAAGATCCAGGTGGTTAATACCGCCACGCCGGGCCTCATCGGCTACGCTTTAGCCGACCGCGCCGATGCCGTGCAGCTATGGGAGCCGGCCTACACGCTGTTGAAAGCGAAGAAGCCCGAGATCCGCGTCCTCGATAACGATATGACGGCGACCTGGAAAAGATTCGCCGGCGGCGACCGCATCCCCTATCTTGGCCTCGCCGCGCACGACGACTGGATCGCGCTGAATGAGCCACTAATCCCAAAGCTTTACGCCACTTATAAGGAAGCTGGTGACTTCATCGCGGCGCATCCTGAAGATGCAGCGGCGCAGATCGCGCCGAAGGCAACGCCAGAGGATCGCGCCGCGCTGGTGTCTCTGATCAAGGCCAACGACCGGCTCGGCATGAGCGTGGTGCCCGCGGGCGAAGTCGCCGACCAGATCGACGCAGTCTACAAAGCGGGCGTCGACGTCGGCTATTTCAAGGCGATGCCGTCGAATAACACCATCTACATGAAGTCGATGAAATGACAGGCTCGCGCACCATACGCGCGCTGCAAGCCGCCACCGGCATGATTGTTTTGGCGGCGATCTGGCAGATCTTATCGATGGTTTTTCCGCCGTTTTTGTTCCCACCGGTGCCGGAGATTATCTCCCGAACCATCGAAGTGCTGATCACCGGCTCGCTGCTGGCAGACGTGTTGCTCACAGCTGCGCGTATCTTTTGCGGGCTACTCGGCGCTTTCATCCTCGGCGGCATCCTGGCGTTGGCGATCGGGCAATCGAAGACGATGGAGAATTTCGTTGCGCCGGTGCTGACCTTCTTTCAGGGCATTCCAGCGCTGTCATGGGTGGTGTTCGCCATCATCTGGTTCCACGGCATCGAATTCCGCGTGCTGTTCATTATGGTGATGACAACGCTGCCGGCCTTCACCTTCCAGATCCTCGACGCCTTCCGCTCGATGTCGCAGGACCTCTTCGAGATGACCATGGCATTCAGGCCGAGCCGCTGGTCGCTATTCCGCTACCTAATCGTGCCGACCATCGTACCGGGCATTCTCACAGCCTGGAAAGTCAATCTCGGCAACGCCGCGCGTGTCGTCGTAGTCGCTGAGCTCGTCGGCGCCACCGGTGGCGTGGGCTACCAGTTGCTGCGCCAGCAGCAATTGTTCGACATGGCCGGCGCTATGGCCTGGACACTGCAGCTCGTCCTCTTCGTATTGGTGGTACAGCAGACCATTACCACGATCGAGAATTGGGCGCTGCGCTACCGCGCGGTGTCCGAGCGGGCGCTCTAGTTCATGTCCACCGTCATCAGTTTCAAGAATGTCACCAAGATTTTCGCGCGGCCGGACGGACGCGGCGATTTCACCGCCGTCGAGCACCTCTCCTTCGAGATCTATAAGGGTGAGATTGTTGCCGTGCTCGGTAAGACCGGCTGCGGCAAGTCCACGATGTTCAACATCGTGTCCGGGCTGATCGAGCCGACCTCCGGCGAAGCGCGTGTGATTGGTCATGACCCGTTCCACGAATTCGCATTCTTCCGTGGCAAGATCGGCATCGTATTCCAGAACGACCGGCTGATGCCCTGGCGTTCGGCGCTCGACAATGTGCGGCTCGGCCTCCAGATCCTCGACTGTGATCCGAAGGAGTCAGAAGAGACCGCGCGCGCCTGGCTTAGGCGGCTCGGCCTCGCCGGTCACGAGAACGATTACCCCCACGCGCTTTCCGGTGGCATGCGCCAGCGCGTCTCGATCGCGCGCGCTTTCGCGGTCGATCCGCAAATCCTGCTCTGCGACGAGCCGTTCTCATCACTCGACGAGATGACCGCGCGCGATTTGCGCGCCGAATTCGTGCGGCTGGTACGGCAGAACGATAAGACCGCCGTGTTCGTCACGCATCAGATCAACGAAGCGATGGAGATCGGCGATCGCGTGATGGTCTTCCACCGCCCTGCCCGCATTGCATACGAGGCTTATCTCGGCAGCATGAACGAGGACGCGCGGCGCAAGGTACGGGACGAGATCATGCGTGTTCTTGCGGTCGAGCAGGCGCTGGCACCACCGCCATTTTGGCAAAGGCGCGAACTGGGCGATCAGCAGGCCGGTGAACAGCGACCTCATGAAGGCGAGGAAACAGGCTGTTGAACACAAAGGGCATGCTCGTCTGGAATAGACAACTCGATCTCGTCACTACTTATTCCTTGGCCGGATTCACATCCACTTGTCGATCGAAGGCCGCAGTCGGCCGATGCGTTCCCATGGGTCGCCGTGCAGGCGCTCGAGTCGCGCCGGCAGGTTTCGCAACGTGTACCGGTCAGCGTTCCCAAGGGCTCCAAGGTCCGACCAGGCGATCGGCACCGACACCGGAGCGCCCGACCGCGCTCGGGTGGAATAAGGCGCCACGGCCGTCGCCTCGCGGCTGTTGCGCAGATAGTCGATGAAGATCTTGTGGCCGCGCTCGCTCTTGCTGGTGGTCGCGACGTAGCGGTCGGGCGAGTCCGCGGCCATCGCCTCGGCCACCGCGCGCGTGAAGTCCTTGGCGGCCTCCCACGGCGTCGGTTTGATCGGCAGTACAACGTGTAGCCCTTTGCCGCCGGAAGTCTTGAGGAAGCTCTCGAGCTTCAGCTGATGCAACCGCTCGCGCACTTCGCGAGCGGCGGCGACCAGGTCTTTCCAGCCGACGCCGGGACCGGGATCGAGATCGAATACCAACCGGTCGGCCTCTTCGCGATGGTCGATCGTGGTGCCGCGCGTGTGCAACTCCAGCACGCCCGCTTGCACCAGCGAGATTAGGCCCGACAGATCGTCGATTGCGATGATCTTATCGCGCTTTTCCGAAACGAGATGAAGATGGGTACTGTCCATTCCGCTCGCGTGCTTCTGGAAGAAGCACTGCCCCGCCGCGCCGTCCGGACAACGCACCAGCACGAGCGGCCGGCCGACGATGTGCGGCCGCATCCAGTCCCAGATCTCGACGTAAAATTCCGCTAGCTCGCGCTTAGTGACGCCGGCATCGTCCCAGTAAATGCGGTCGGGATGCGACAACGAAATGCCGGCGACAGTGAAGTGTTTTTCGCTCAGCCGGTTTTTCGGATTGAATTTCCGCGGCAGGCGTTTCTCTGCGTGGCGAGCGGCCTTCTGCGCCATGGGCGAATTCCTCAATGAAGCCTCAAGCGCTGAACGCTACGGCAAATCGACCGCATCCTCCAGCCACCCGAACATTCCAAACGATGTGACGCCACCGTCTCACGCGGCACACGAACAAATTGTATTATGCGGGCCCGCAGGAGTTGATCACCCTGCAAGGGCGTGCGCGCGTCGCCGTCGTCTATATCACGCCTGAGGATCGATGCGACCATTGGACGGAACGAACTCGAAGCGCCTGCACCACAAATAAATTCCCAAGCCGGCGTGATAAGTCTTGATGATCTCGTTGTAATCCGCCCGCCGCGAAGTTGTATTATTGCGTCTGATTGACCGGGCTGCAGGAAACCTGCAAAATCGAACTCTCGTCCTTGGTCTCGACGGCTCCTGCTGTACGGAGCTTAAACTGTGCGCAAGACCCTTGCTGAGTGGCCACTGCGGCAGCGCGTTATCGCGCTTGTTGGTGCTTATGCGATTGCGCTCGCAAGTGTGATTTCAAGCTTCGGCTTGGCGAGGGCCGCGGCCGACATTGCAATACAGCCCGGCGGAGTCTTATGCCACAGTCCTGCCGGTCATTCGGCGCCTTCGCCCGACGAGGCCAACAGCAAAATCTGCATCGGCTCGTGCTGCGTCGGTTGTCTGATCCTCATGGCAGCACTGCCCCCACCGCCAGTGACGGCCGTTGCCGGACCGCGATCCTCAGGCGAGAGCATCGCGTTGCTTGAGAACTTCGTTCTCGTCCCAGGTGCCGATAACACATCCCACCGTTCGCGAGCGCCTCCACTATCAGTGTGAAGCCGTAGGAACTTGCCCGCGCTTCTACATCTCACGCCATAGTGGAGATCGGTCATGCCTGCTCATCTGAGTTGCTCGCGCGCAATGGCGCTCACCTTATTGTTCGTCTTGATCCCTGTCTCCGGTGCCTTCGCCCATTGCATCGTTGGCAATCGCTTTTTTCCGGCAACATTGATCGTTGACGATCCCTGCGTTGCCGACGAGTTGGCCATACCGACTATCTCGGTGTTTAAGAATGGCGATACCCCCTCGGCTCAGGAACTCGATATCTCCGGGGATTTTTCAAAACGCATCACCGAAGATTTCGGCATATCAATTGGGTCGACTTGGACGCAGCTCAGACCACCGGGCGGGCCGACCGCCAGCGGCTTTCAGAATCTGGATACGGCATTCCAGTTACAGCTGTTGAAGAACGCCCCGCATGAGTTGGCGGTGATGGCAGAATTATCGGTGGAATGGGGCGGCAGCGGAGCTGCGAGTGTCGGCGCCGCCCGATTTTCCACCTACACCCCAACACTGTTACTTGGAAAGGGCTTCGGTGATCTACCGGATAGCATTCGTTGGCTACGGCCATTCGCGATCACTGGCCAGGTGGGTTACGCAATTCCAGGCAATTCATCCACCACGGTGGTTGATCCTGATACCGGCGACACCTCAACCATCGCCAATCCGCGAATTCTGACTTGGGGCGGCAGCATCCAGTACAGTCTGCCCTATCTGAAGTCAGCAGTGGTCGACCTTGGCATGCCGGATTTCCTCAATCATCTGATACCAATCATCGAGGCGCAGTTCTCAACCCCCGTGTCGAATTTTGCCGATAGCGGGACGGTAACGACCGGCACAATCAATCCGGGCGTCATCTACGTTGCGAACACCTATCAGGTTGGCATAGAGGCGATTATTCCAGTTAATCGAGCGAGCGGAACAAATGTCGGCGTCATCGGCCAGCTTCATTTCTACCTAGACGATATGTTCCCGAACTCTGTTGGCCGTCCCCTCATCAATACAACCCTCTTACCGACCAATATTGGAGGGCGATAAATCATGCATAAAATCATCGCTCTATCACTATCGCTCGCGGCAACAGCGGCAAGCGCCCATGCCTTCCTTGATCACGCCAGCCCGCTCGTGGGCTCGACTGTGCGTACCCCGCCGCGCGAGGTGTCGCTCACGTTCACGCAGAGCCTGGAGCCGGCGTTCAGTAGCATCGCGGTGTTCGACTCAGGCGGTGCCCGAGTCGACCAGGGCAAGGCGCAGATCAGCGCCAATACCATGCGTATCCTGCTTAAAGCCCTGGGACCGGGCAGCTACCGGGTGCGCTGGCGTGCACTCTCGGTCGACACCCACACGACAGAAGGAGATTTCACCTTCTACGTCGGCAACCCATGAACGACCCGACGATCTACGCGCGTGCCATTCACTTCGCCGCAACACTCCTAGTAGCGGGCATCGTATTTTTCATTGTCGCCATTGCCGAGCCGGCATTCCGCCACGGGAACGATGACACCCGCCTCGCTGTGGCGGTTCGAGCACGTTTGGCGTTAATCGCGTGGATCGGTCTCACTCTGGCTGTGTTGTCGGGGGCGGCCTGGCTTGTCCTGACTGCGAAGTCGATGAGCGGACAGCCGCTGGCGGAGGTGTTGTCGCAGGGCGTGCTTTGGACTGTGCTATTACGCACCGAATTCGGCAATGATTGGGTGGCGCGTTTTTTCCTGGCGTGCGTTCTCGCCGGGGTGTTTGTTCCTTTCCTGTCGACACACGGTAGTAAGTCGGGTTGGGTCAGGGCAGCGACGCTCATTTTAGCCACGGCATTTGTCGGGACCTTAGCCTGGGCCGGCCACGCGATCGGCGGCCAAGGCATTGAAGGCATTCTTCATCCGGCCGCAGACGTTTTGCACTTGATTGCCGCCGCTGCTTGGGTGGGAACGCTCGTTCCGCTTGCTCTGCTACTGGCGATGACAGGCCATAGTACGGCCGAACTCGTCGTGGCGCGGACAGCCACGCTGCGCTTCTCGACTTTTGGCATCACCAGTGTCGCTGCGCTTCTGTTCACCGGCATCATCAACACTTGGTATCTGGTGGGCAGCGTGACGTCGCTGGTCGAAACCGCTTACGGACGCCTCCTCCTGATGAAGATTGCATGCTTCTTAGGCATGGTTGGAATCGCGGCGGTCAATAGGATGCGGCTAACGCCGAGGCTGGTCAAAAATGCGAGCATGACGGCCGCGCAGGGTGCGCGGCGCCGATTGCAGCACAACGCCGCAATCGAGGCGTCCATGGGCGCGGTCATAGTTGTCATCGTTGCTGTGTTAGGCACACTGCCACCGGCCAGCCACGCTCATCACCACGCGCCCGTTGGCGCTATCCCCGCGGATGCCGCCTTCCAACACATCCATTCCGAACAGGGCATGGCAGACGTCACGATCGAGCCGGGTCGCGTCGGAACCGCTCGTGCAACAATTCGTCTTTTGAACGATAATCTTGAACCGCTTGAAGCGCGGGAAGTGATGCTGACGCTCACCGATCCTACTCCTGGCAGCAAACCAACAACGCGCTTCGCTGCAGAAGACTCCGCTGGAGAATGGCACGTCGATGGAGTTGTGCTTTCGGAATCGGGTAACTGGACGGTGGCAGTGAGCGCAGTTCTCGCTTCTAACCGGCGACTTGAGCTCAAGGCCCCAATCGTGATCGAACCAAACCAGTAAGCTTACCCAACTACAAGCCACAAGCCGCCGCAAACATCCGCCGGAGACCGGCGACTGCACCGGCGTGAAATCGCCGAATTTCGCGGTCGCCAAGCTATACGCCGCGGAAAATCCGGACGTGCGTACGCGCAGGCTTCCGTGAATTTTGACGCGGCAAAAGCCAAACTCGCGAGGCTCAGTCCGCGTCTTCGTCGTCCATTTCGCCGATATGATGCTGCGCGTACAACTGCAGGCCGAGTGTGCCGACTAAATCCAGTTGCGTTTCCAAGA
>Ga0207788_1000005_pt1 | contig 36190 bp, 37 predicted proteins | sample LuqExpMetageno79_FD_187836 | JGI IMG/M metagenome (GOLD analysis project Ga0207788, IMG submission 187836) | Tropical forest soil microbial communities from Luquillo Experimental Forest, Puerto Rico - Sample 79 (SPAdes) | ecosystem: Environmental > Terrestrial > Soil > Tropical forest ... | reverse complement strand
TCGAGCTCTGGCCCGGAGAGTGCAGCCGTTTGCATGCTCGCTGCAAACCAAGAAGGGCGGCTCGTCAGCAGCAGTCTGCTGCGCGCGCCGGCACGTGCGCGCCGAGCACCGAGGCCATGGGCCGACAAGGGCACGGCAATACCGGACGTGTTCGCCAGCGCGCCGGTGAGCAGGGTGCGGCGATCGATCGGCATCGGCCTATCTTTGCTGCAGCAGGTTATCGCCGTGCTGCCGCCGCTAGAGCCGTCATCACGCGGCCGGCGCCATGGGCGAGATCGCCGAGTGAAGGGCGGCGGCGCGCGCCAAATCGGACAGGCGGTATATGAATGAAGGCAGCGAGCTTTGGGCCCTTCGCTGTCGCGACGATTTCAGTCGCCCGCCAGCACAGGTAATTGCACAGATAGCCGCCGGCGTCGTGCGACAGCGTGGCGGGAACGTGTGCCGCGCGCAGCGCGGCGAGCAGCGCGCGCGTCGGCGCCGGCATGGCCCGTGTCGCCGGGCCACCGGGCGCAATGGTGTGCCGTTGCGACAACTTGCCCGGCAGTAACGCCACCACGTTGCGCGCCAGCGCCTCGACGCGCACGAGCCGTGTTCGCGTCGCCAGGCCGAACATCAACATGACGTCCGGTTTGTGACGCGCAATGAGCTTCGGCAGTTCGCTGTCGACCGCGTCGTAGCTTGTCTCGAACACGTGCGCCGTGATCTTAACGCAAGGCAAACGCACGGTGCGCGCGAGCTTGCGCACCAACGGTCCCGTCGGGTTGACTGGCACGCCGGGGAAGCGTCCGAAGCCGGTGACGAGGATGGTGAGAGCCATCTAGACACCGAGCAGCTGCGCGATTTCTTCCACCGCCAGCGTCGGGGCCAGCTTACCAGCGGCAACCTGAACTTCCGCCTGCCGAACCTTGCCGCGCACAGCCGGATCGCTGCGGAGCCGCGCGGTGAGGCGCTCCTCCAGCATGCTCCACATCCATTTCACCTGCTGCTCACGACGGCGCGCGACAAGCTCGCCCGACTCGATCATCAGTCTCTTGTGCTCCATCACCTGGCTCCACAACCCGCCGATGCCGTTGCCGGTGAGCGCTGAATAGGTGATTACGGGAGGCGACCAGGTCTTTGACTGCGGCTGCAAGATGTTGAGCGCGGCACGATATTCTGCCGCCGCCACCTTGGCGCGCGCAATGTTGTCGCCATCCGCCTTGTTCACCGCCACCATGTCGGCGAGCTCGACGATGCCTTTCTTGAGGCCCTGCAGCTCGTCACCGGCACCAGGCAGCATCAGCACCAAGAAGAAATCGGTCATGTCGGCGACCGCGGTCTCCGACTGGCCAATGCCGACAGTCTCAACCATGACCACCTCGTAACCGGCGGCCTCGCACAAGAGCATGGTCTCGCGCGTCTTGGCGGCAACGCCACCGAGCGTTCCGGAGGTGGGCGAGGGTCTGATGAACGCATGCGGATCGCTGCCAAGGCGCCCCATGCGGGTCTTGTCGCCGAGGATTGAGCCGCCGGTGCGCGTCGAGGACGGGTCAACCGCCAGCACGGCGACCTTGCGGCCTTGACTGGTGAGATAAGTGCCGAGCGCGTCGATTGTGCTCGACTTGCCCGCGCCAGGCGCGCCAGTGATGCCAAGCCGCACCGCCTTGCCGGTGAGCGGCAGCAGTTCCTGCACGAGATGATGTGCGGCGCTGCGGTGGTCGGCGCGCTTGCTCTCGATCAGCGTGATGGCACGCGCCAAAGTTGCACGGTCGCCACCGCAGATGCCGCGCGCGAGGTCGGAAGGCTTATGCGTGCGCGCGGCCATCGCTATCAGCGCTGCAGTCCCGGAGGGTGCTTCCGCCGCTTGCCCGGCGGTTTGCCGTATCGGACAAGCGGATCGCCGGGCTGCCTTCATCCTTTTGTTGCGCGGTGGTGGCGAGCGTGTAGGCGAATAGGTGCTCAGTCGGCTCGATGCGGCAGCTGGAGCGCTCGACGTACTTGCAATAGGCGGCACGGGTTGCCTCGTTAGCGTCCGGGTCGTCGACCGCGACCACCAGGTAGACACCTTTGGCGAACTTGCGCAGCAGCGAATGTTCGGTTTTCTGCACCGTTTGGACGATGTAGTCGTTGGCCGGATGCACTGAGAAGACGTGGACATCACCACCGGTATGGGCATTAAGCTCTCGGTTCCAGGTGTAGTCGGCGCGCTCCGGCTCGGTGGCGTAGCCCTTGCGCGAGGCATAAAGCTGCACCTTCGGCTCGGGACCTCGGACCGGCCGGGATTCGGCCAGGATCGGAGCTGAGGAATCGATGCGGTCTGTGAGCGGGATGGCGAACAGCGCGGCGAGCGCCGCGTGCAAGAGGAATGGCTTCACTCCGCGGCCTCTTTACCGTGTCCCAGCCGTTTGTTGAGCGTCGTGAGCAGTGACTCGGCGGCTTCCGCAATCACTGTGCCAGGCGGGAATATCGCTTCAGCGCCGGCTTTCTTCAGCGCGTCGTAGTCCTGCGGCGGTACTACGCCGCCGACCACGATCATGATGTCGTCGCGTCCTTGGCGTACAAGCTCTGCTTTCAATTCCGGCACCAGCGTCAGATGCGCAGCGGCGAGCGACGAGACGCCGAGAATGTGCACGTCATTCTCCACCGCCTGGCGTGCGGCCTCGGCGGGCGTCGCAAACAGCGGCCCGATATCGACGTCGAAACCGAGGTCAGCGAAGGCCGACGCGATCACCTTCTGCCCGCGGTCGTGGCCGTCCTGCCCGATCTTGGCGACAAGCAGGCGTGGGCGGCGTCCTTCCGCCGTCTCAAAGCCTTCGACCAGCTTGCGCACACGTTCGACGGCGCCGATCATGCCGACCTCCCGCTTATAGACGCCGGTGATTGCTTTGATCTCGGCGCGGTGACGTCCGTACACCTTCTCCAACGCCGAGGAAATCTCCCCGACGGTCGCCTTGGCTCGCGCGGCATCAATGGCCAGGGCCAATAGATTACCATTGCCGCGGTCGGCGGCGCGGGTAAGCGTATCGAGCGCCTCCTGCAAGGTGGTCGGATTACGCTCGGCCTTTAGTTGCTTGAGCTTCTCGAGCTGTCTTTGCCGCACGGCGGAATTGTCGACTTTGAGTACGTCGATCGGCGCCTCGTCGACCGGCTGGTATTTGTTGACGCCGATGATCGACTGTGTGCCGAAGTCGATGCGCGCCTGGGTCTTGGCGGCGGCTTCCTCGATGCGCAGCTTCGGGATGCCGGCCTCGATTGCCTTGGCCATGCCGCCGAGGCCTTCGACTTCTTTGATATGGGCCCAGGCCTTCTTTGCCAGTTCGTAGGTGAGCCGCTCGACGTAATGGGAGCCGCCCCAAGGATCGACGATGCGCGTGGCACCTCCTTCCTGCTGCAGCACGATCTGGGTATTGCGAGCGATGCGGGCGGAAAAATCGGTTGGCAGCGCTAAGGCCTCGTCGAGCGCATTAGTGTGCAGCGACTGGGTCTGGCCTTGCGTCGCCGCCATCGCCTCGATCATAGTGCGCGCGACGTTATTGAACACGTCCTGCGCGGCGAGCGACCAGCCTGAGGTCTGGCAATGCGTTCGCAGCGACAGCGAACGGGGATCCTCCGGTTTCAATGGCTTCACCATTTTCGCCCACAGCATACGGGCTGCGCGTAGCTTGGCGATCTCCATGAAATAGTTCATGCCGATCGCCCAGAAGAACGAGATGCGCGGCGCAAACTGATCGATGGTCAGCCCGGCCTTGATGCCGGCACGTACATATTCGACGCCATCGGCGAGCGTATAGGCGAGCTCAAGGTCCTGCGTCGCTCCGGCCTCCTGCATGTGATAGCCGGACACCGAAATCGAATTGAACTTCGGCATCTCGGCTGAGGTGTAGGCGAAGATGTCAGAAATGATGCGCAACGACGGTTCGGGCGGATAGATGTAGGTGTTGCGCACCATGAATTCCTTGAGGATGTCGTTCTGGATCGTGCCCGACAATTTGTTGTGCGGCACGCCCTGTTCCTCCGCGGCGACGACGTAGAGCGCCATCACCGGCAGCACCGCGCCGTTCATGGTCATTGACACGCTCATCTGGTCGAGCGGGATGCCCAAGAACAGCGTGCGCATGTCGTAGATCGAGTCGATCGCCACCCCCGCCATACCGACGTCACCGGCAACACGCGGGTGATCTGAGTCGTAACCGCGATGGGTAGCGAGATCAAAGGCAATGGAGAGGCCCTTCTGCCCGGCGGCGAGGTTGCGCCGGTAGAAAGCGTTCGAATCTTCCGCGGTGGAAAAGCCGGCATATTGCCGGATGGTCCAGGGCTGCGCCGCATACATAGCCGGGTAGGGGCCGCGTAAGAACGGTGGCTTGCCGGGATAGGTGTCGAGGAAGTCGAGCCCGGCAAGATCGTCTTCGCCATAGCTCGGCTTCACCGTGATACCTTCGGGCGTGGTCCAGGCTGGAATGCTTTTCTTAGCGGGGGCCACCGGCGCGTCCGCGAAGTCGACGTTGGCAAAATTCGGGATCTGACTCATTTCACACCCAGATTATCATGGGCGGCCCGCAAGGTCGAAAGCACGTCGCAGCCCACGTGAATGAAGGTTTTCACGCCGGCCTGCCGCCAAGTTTCCTTGTGCTCGCCGGGCCTGCCGGCAAGATGGATAAACGCGCCCGCGGCGGCGAGTTCCTTGGCGGCGTTGGCGGCTTCACGCTCATACACCTTGTCCGACGAGCAAATGCACGCGAGCTTGGCGCCGGACGCCCTGAAGGCCTCCAGCATGGCGGCGCCGTCCTTGAAGCCGTCGTTCCCGAGGGCCTCGATGCCGCCGGCCTCGTAGAAGTTCTTCGCGAAGGTCGCGCGGGCGGTAAACTCGGACAGCTTGCCGAGATTGGCGAGAAACACCCTCGGCCGCGTGCCGGTCTGCTTTAGCATGCGGTCGGAAGCGTCTCGCAGCGCCTCGAACGGCTCTGCCAGGCGGATGCGAGGCAGCGGCTCGCACGTCACGGCAGCGCTGGCTTGCTTCGGCAGAGTAAGCTGAACGACGTCGAGCACTGGGGCGGCCACTTCATGGAGATTGGGGAAATCACTCGAGCCGGTGAGGGCATCCTTGCGCAGTGCGGCGGCCTTCTGCCGCTCGGTGCGCACGGTAGCAACCTTCTGCTGCACCAAGCCGGCTTCAAGCGCTTTCCAAACGCCGCCCGCTTTCTCGATCTCTTGGAATTTTGCCCAGGCCGCGGCGCAAAGCTTGGCGGTAAGATCTTCGATGGCGCCGGAGCCGGCCGCGGGATCGGCCACCTTCGCCAGATTCGACTCCTCGAGCAGGATGAGTTGCGTGTTGCGTGCGTTCCGCCGCGCGAAAGCGTCGGGGAGGCCGAGCGCGGCGGTGTACGGCAATACGGTGATGCTGTCGGCGCCGCCGACGCCAGCTGCGGTGACAGCGATGGTCGTGCGCAGCATGTTCACGTAAGGGTCGCGCCTGGTCATCATGCGCCACGCGGTTTCGGCCGCGACGTAAGCAGCCTTCGGCGTCAGCCCGCACGCCTCCTCGACGCGCGCCCACAGTTTCCGCAGCGCACGGAATTTGGCGATGGTACGGAACTCGTCGGCGTCAGCCACGAGCCGGAAGTACAGCATGCCGCGGGCGACCTCGAGGGCGATCATATTCGCCGACAGCGCACGCAGATATTCCACAGCGCTGGCTATGGCGAAAGCGAGCTCCTGCGCCTCCGAGCCGCCGGCATTGTGGACGACACGCCCGTCGGCAACCGCGAAGGGGCCGCGGAAGCCTTGCTTGGTTAGATCAGCGAGCTGTTCGGCGAAGCCGTGCGCCAGCACGCCCCAGGGCTGCGGGCTCACGCCCGCGGCGGCGAAGCCGCCGATGGGATTGATACTGCCGCGCATATCAATCGATGCCGGCGCGAGCTTGCGCGCTTTCACCAGCGCAACAAAATGCTGCACAGTATTGCGGGTCGCCGGGCTAAGGTTGAAATCAATGGTGATGCCGGCATCGAGATGAACGCCATTGAGAACGCGTGCGAGCGTCTGTGGCGAGCCGTCGAGTCCGTAGCCGTTGGCGTTGATCGAGCCAGCCATCACCAGCGTGAGCCCGGTCGCACCATTCTCCAAGTCCAGCAGGGCCTGGGCATTGGCCGCTGCCGGGTCGGGATGATCCACCCGCTGCATCAGCGTCCAAGCCGCGCCTGGAACGCGTCCGACAACGGGTGTTGCTCCCACCGCGCGCGAATAGAGCGGCTCGATCCGCAGACCGTCATAGTTCTGGCTGACAAGCCGCTTTTCGAACGAGGCGCCTTTCAGCGCCGCCTCAACCAGCTTGCGCCATTCGGCCTCGCTGGTGGCGGGAAATTCGGAGGCCAGGGGGAGTTCGGTCGTCATCGACGCAAAATGCCACTGTCAGAGGCGGGCGGTCATTGAGCTATAGCAAATTACGTGCCCCGCGCGGCCAGCCGCTCGATGCCAGCGCTGTCAACGCTCGCCGCGGCTTCGCGCACGGTCTTGCCGCCGATAACCAGATCGGGCGCGATTTCGGCGAGCGGCAACAGCACGAAGGCACGTTCGAACAAGCGCGGGTGCGGCACGGTTAGGCCGAGTTCGTGCACGACCAAGTTTTCGTAGGCGATTATATCAATATCCGCTGTACGCGGACCCCAGCGCTTCTCGTGCGCGCGGTCGCGCCCAAGCTGAAGCTCGATCGCCTGCGCGCGCGCGAGCAGATCGCGTGGTGACAGTGTGGTCTCGACCGCGATGCAGAGGTTGATGAACGGCGGCTGATATTTGAAGCCCCAGGGCGGAGTGCGGTAGTCGGACGAGCGGGCGCACAGACGGATGTCCTTGCCGTTGCACAGCGCTTTCACGGCGCGGTCGAGGGTGCTTCGGCTGTCGCCGACATTACCGCCGAGTGCGAGCCAGGCTTGGGTCATCGCCGCGCGCGTACCAGCGTGACGCCGACGTCGCTGAACGTCGCCGCGATGGGAGCGTGCGGCTTGTGGATCGTAATCTTGATCTGCCGCACGTGCAGGAACGTGGAAAGCACTGCGTCGGCCACCTGGCCGGCGGCGGCCTCAATCAGGCGGAAGCGGCGTTCGCAGAACGCCTTGCTTGTGCAGTCGACAACCTTGTCATAGGAGACCGTGTCGACGACTTTGTCCGAACGCACGGCATTAGAGAGATCGATTTCGAGTTCGAGATCAATGGTGAAGGTCTGCCCGACCTTGGCTTCGTGTGGCATTACGCCGTGGTAGGCGTGCAATGCGAGCCCCTTGATGAAGATGCGGTCACTCATCGCGCACCTTTTAGCGCGGCGGCGACGCGCAACGCCTGCACGGTTTCCGCGACATCGTGCACGCGCACAATCGCCGCGCCATTAGCGACCGCCTCGAGATGACTGGCAATTGAGCCGCCGAGCCGCTCATCCGGCGGCGACGGCGTGATTGAGTTAATGAAGTTCTTGCGCGAGGCGCCGACGAGGAGCGGTAAGTCGAACCGTTTGAACTCGGCAAGCCGCGCAATGCAGGCGATGCTCTGCTCCGGTGTCTTGCCGAAGCCGATGCCCGGGTCGAGCACTCTGCAACCGCGCGCGATGCCAGCGTGCGTCGCGATTTCCAGTGAACGCGCGAAGAAGGCGCTCACCTCCTCAATGATGTCGACCGAGATGTCCGGCTTATAGCGATTGTGCATGATCACGACCGGTACATCGGCTTTTGAGACGACATCGGCCATGGCCGGGTCGCGCTGCAGGCCCCAAACGTCGTTGACCATAGTGACGCCCCGGTCAAGCGCCCAGGCGGCGACGCTTGATTTCATGGTGTCGATTGAAACCGGCCGGCCGAGCTTGATCACCGCGGGCAGCACTACCGCAAGGCGCGCCATTTCCTCCTCTGCCAGCACCGGCGTGGCGCCACCATAGGGCCGAGTCGACTCCGCGCCGATGTCGATGATGTCGGCGCCCTGCCTCACCATTTCCTCGGCTTGGGCGATAGCGTTACCCGGATCGACAAAGCGGCCGCCGTCGGAAAAGGAATCCGGCGTGCAATTGAGGATGCCCATCACGAGCGGACGCCCGAGGTCCAGCAGACCCGCAAGCCACGAGGGTGGGGTATCGGCGATCAATGTCTGGCCGGTCGGATCGCCATATACGCTCATGGCTTCGCTTTGCGCGGCCGACGCTAGACTGTCAAGCAGGGCTGTCAGCCTTGCAGCGACTAGAACGAGAAAGCTATTTGTAGGTAATTTTGAGCTGCAATTTCTTGGCGCTCTCGATCCAATTGCTGACCACCTTTTCGGACGGCAACAAATTGACCATTTTGCGCCTCTTGTTGGCTTCCGCCATCGCCTCGGCGAGGTTGGCAGGGTTGCGGTACTTGAGCTCCTTCACGGTATCGACGCCGGCAGCCTGCAGGAGCTCGGCGTATTCCTTGCGCACGCCCTTGATGCGCATGCGGTCGGCGACGTTGGCCCAGCACAGCAGTTGCTTTTCGTCGAAACCGGTCTTTATCGCGAGCATTTTGCGCCCGCGCACGGTGCGCGCCGCCTCCAGCAGTCGTTCGGTTGACCGGATCCCCACCGTCCTGAGGATATTGGCAGCTTCGCCGTCGATACCCTCGATATCGGTGATGGGATAGGACATCGGGAATGACCTTTTCTTACCTACTTATGTCGACGACGCAGTACCGAACGTTCAAACAAACTGACTGAGGCCCGGGATCGCGCCGACGATCTCACCGATCGCTTCCTCGCCGACTTTCTCGCGGGAAAAGGCGATGACTTCTTTGGTGACGCTCTGCACCTGGCCCATACTCAGCCCCGCCGACATCATCCGCGTGCCCGCACCCATGATGCCGCCCATGCTGAACATGCCGCCGCCGGAGCCGCTGGCCTGTTCAGCCTGTAATAGCGCCTGGGCGCCGGGCATTTTGTCGATGAGGGTCTGGACCTTATCCGGCGGGCCTTCCTTGCTCAGGAAGTCTAGAATGATGCCGACAGCTTTTTCTGCTGTTGCTCGATCGACGCCGACATTGGCGACGAGGCGCGCAATCAATTCGTCCATGACGCCCTCAACCCCACAAGACTCCCGCACTAGCGGCGGGTTGTCGCTATAATGCACATCGATTACGAGAAATGACAAGCGTGTTGCGTTGTCACATGCGTGAAACCATCAATGCGATCACGCACCGTTACGGTCAACTGTCAAGCGAAATGTGATGCGACGCGCGTGACGCAAGTCGGTCGCAACTTGTGGCGTTGCGCGGCGGGGGCAAAAAAATTTGGTGATCTTTGTGCGCACATGAGAGTTGTGGCAGAAGACGCGCGGGCCGATTGTCTTTTTTTGGATTGCTCAGAGAAAATCTCCAAAAATCGCATTGGCGCAGCCGAGTCTCGCACTTCATCTTGCAATTCCGCGCAAATTTCGAATGTTTTGGACATGGGAGGTCGCTTTTCAGATTCTGAAAGCATTGCTAGCGTGCAAATTCTGCCCAAGGGAGCCCCGCCATGAGCACACTCGACGCGGTGTTGCGCCGCATCGACCAGGATATCGACCAAAGCGTCGACCGTTTGTTTGCGCTGTTGCGCATTGCCTCCGTTTCCACCGACCCGGCGTACAAGGAACAATGCCGGACCGCTGCCGAGCGCGTCGCCGCCGACCTGCGCAGCATCGGATTTGCCGCCGATGTGCGCCCGACTGAAGGTCATCCGGTAGTAGTCGGCAAATCCAACGGTGTTTCTGGCCCGCGCGTCCTTTTTTATGGCCATTACGACGTTCAGCCGGTTGATCCCCTCAGCCTCTGGAACACGCCGCCGTTCGAACCGCGCATCGAAACGCTGGCTGACGGGCGCAAAATCATCGTCGCGCGCGGTGCCTGCGACGACAAAGGACAGGCGATGACCTTCATTGAGGCCTGCCGGGCGTTTAAGGCCGTTACCGGCAAGCTGCCACTGCCGGTTACCACCATGATCGAGGGTGAGGAGGAGTGCGGCTCGCAACATCTGTTCAAATTCGTGCGTGACAACGCCGCCGAGTTCAAACTTGATCTGGCCTTGGTGTGCGATACCGCCATGTGGGACCAGCAGACCCCGGCCATTACCACCTCGCTGCGTGGGCTTGTCTATGAGAACGTCAAAATCACCTGCGCCGACCGCGATTTGCACTCCGGCCTCTTCGGCGGCGCGGCGCAAAACCCGCTGCGGCTCCTCGCCAAGATTCTCGGCGCCATTTGGGACGAGCAGGGCCGTATTACCATTCCCGGCTTTTATGACGCCGTGCCCGAGTTGCCACCCGACATTAGAGCCGAGTTGAAGGCGCTCGACCTCACCCCAGAGAAATTCCTTGGGCCGATCGGCCTGAAGACTTCGGCCGGCGAGAAGGATCGCATGTTGATCGAGCAGATCACCACGCGGCCGACCGCAGAGATCAACGGTATGGTCGGTGGCTATACCGGCGAAGGGGCCAAGACGGTGATCCCAGGCCAGGCCAGTGCCAAGGTTTCCTTCCGCCTGGTTGGCAATCAGGATCCGCAGAAGATCCGCGACGCCTTCCGCGCCTTCGTGCGCGCGCGGCTGCCTGCCGACTGCCAGGCCGAGTTCGGCAACTTTGGGCTGGCACCGCCCTTGCAACTCTCCTTCGACAACCCGGCGCTCAACAAGGCACGCGCGGCCCTCGCGGAGGAATGGGGACACAAGGCGGTGACGGTCGGCGCCGGCGGTTCGATCCCGATCGTCGCCGACTTCAGGACCGTGCTCGGCATGGACTCACTCTTGGTCGGCTTCGCGCTCGACGACGACCGCGTGCATTCACCGAACGAAAAGTTCGACCTTAAGTGCTACCACAAGGGCATTCGCTCCTGGGCCCGCATCCTGGCGGCGCTGGCGGAAACCTGATCACTTGAGCTGGTCTGCAACCTTGTCGATGACGCCGGTTTTAATACCCGGGCACGGAAATTTGCCGCGGATTATTTCTTCAGCTTGTAGCCGGTTTTGAACACCCACCAGACGGTAGCGAGGCAGGCGCCGAGAAAGACTAGCGTCATGGCAACGCTGATGCCGATATGCACATCGGCAATCTCGAAGAAGCTCCAGCGGAAGCCACTAATCAAATAAACCACCGGGTTGAACAGCGCGATCTTCTGCCAGAGCGACGGCAGCACGCTGGTTGAATAGAAGGTGCCGCCGAGGAAGGTAAGCGGCGTGATCACGAGGAGCGGCACGATCTGCAGTTTCTCGAAGCCCTCTGCCCAAATGCCGATGATAAAGCCGAGCAGGCTGAAGGTCACCGCGGTCAGTACCAGGAAGGCGGCCATCCAAAACGGATGCGCGATATGTAGCGGCACGAAGAGCCAGGAGGTGGCGAGGATAATTAGCCCGAGGATAATTGACTTGGTGGCCGCCGCGCCGACATAGCCGAGCACGATCTCGAAGGCTGACACCGGCGCAGACAAGACTTCGTAAATGGTACCGGTGAAACGTGGGAAGTAGATGCCGAACGAGGCGTTCATGGTACTCTGAGTCAAGAGCGTCAGCATGATGAGGCCCGGGACGATGAAGGCGCCGTAGCTCACGCCCTCGATCTGTGTGATGCGGCTGCCGATGGCGGCGCCGAACACTACGAAGTAGAGCGAGGTCGAGAGAACCGGGGACACGATGCTCTGCCAGATGGTGCGCCCGGTGCGCGCCATCTCGAAACGGTAGATCGCATGCGCCGCGCGCCAGTTCATGACTTCTCGCTCACCAAACTGACGAAGATGTCTTCGAGCGAGGTCTGCTGCGTCTCGAGGTCGCGATAGCTGATGCCGGCGTGGTTGAGTTCGCTCAGTAGCGATGTGATGCCGGTGCGCTCGACCTGTGTGTCGTAGGTGAAGATGAGCTCAGTCCCGGCCGGTGACAACGTCAAGGGGAGGGCGACGACTTCCGGTGGCAGCTGATCAAGCTTCCTATGCAGATGCAGGATCAGCTGTTTCTTACCAAGCTTACGCATTAGCTCGGCCTTCTCCTCGACCAGAATGATCTCGCCTTTGTGGATCACGCCGACACGGTCGGCCATGTCCTCGGCCTCTTCGATGTAGTGTGTGGTCAGGATGATGGTGACGCCGGAAGCGCGCAGCTCGCGCACCACCTGCCACATGTCCTTGCGCAGTTCGACGTCGACGCCGGCGGTCGGCTCGTCGAGAAATAGGATCGTCGGTTCGTGGCTCAGTGCCTTGGCGATCAGCAAGCGCCGTTTCATGCCGCCGGACAACGTCATGATGCGATCGTCTTTTTTGTCCCAGAGTGAGAGCGAGCGGAGCACTCTCTCGATGTATTCGGGCTTCTTCGGCCTGTTGAACAGGCCGCGGCTGAACGAGACGGTCGCCCAGACGCTTTCGAAAGCATCGGTGTGCAGCTCCTGCGGCACCAAACCAATGAGCGAGCGCGCGGCGCGGTAATCCTTGATTATGTCATGGCCGTCGACGGTGACGGATCCGAAGGTCGGCTTGAGGATGCCGCATATGATACCGATCAGCGTGGTCTTGCCCGCGCCGTTTGGCCCGAGCAGCGCGAAGATCTCGCCGCGACGGATGCCGAGATTGATGTTCTTGAGGGCCTGGAACCCGGAGGCGTAGTTTTTCGACAGATTGTTGACGGAAATAATTGGCTGCATGAATGAGTCGACGGAATCCGCGGAGGCCCTGAGCCGCATATAATTGAGGGCATGCAGGCGCGCCAGCCCCTCAGGCCAATGCGGTCAACGCGCCGAGATCGCCGACAATCTGTTGCGGCGGAAAATCGAAATATTCGTCGGGGAGCTTGTTCCGGTTTACCCAATACGCGCGGAATCCGGCCAATGCGCCCGCCATCACGTCCCAGCGGTTTGACGAGACGTATCTGACCTCGCTAGCTGCGCATCTAAAGTGATCGGTGACGAGCCGATAGACCTCGGGACGCGGCTTGAACATCTTCAGCGTTTCCACCGACAGCACCACATCGAGCTCGCCACCGATACCGGCGGCATCGACCGCGCCCTTGAGCATTGCGGGCGAGCCATTGGAGAGGATGCCGGTCTTGTGGCCGTTCGCCTTCAGGGCGCGTAGTGCCATGCGCGCTTCAGGGTAGGCGTCGAGCTTGAAATAGCTGTCGAGCAATTTCAGCTTGAGCGATTGCGGCACCGAAGGCACGCGCGCCAGTGCATAGTCGAGCGCCCGCTCTGTCAGCGTCCAGAAGTCTGCATAGTGGCCGGCAAGCGTTAGCGTCCAGGAATATTCAAGCTGCTTCAGACGCCAGATTTGCGACATGCGCTCGGCATCCGGTCCTGTGTGCTCGCGGTGGCAGGCGATCGCCGCGTGCACGTCGAACAAAGTGCCGTAGGCATCGAAGATGAAAATCGACATTGAGTCTCTCGCTCACTTGCCCGGTTTAAGTCCGTAGCGAGTAGTAATTATACGCCACTATTCTGGCTGCGCCGGAAATCCGCCGGCGTGGGCCGGTGAATTTCTGGAAAGTCGTGCTGAAGGCGCTGCGTTTGCTGAATCCGAGGCGGCGACGTCACTCGCTGCACGCGGGCGAAAAATATTAAGGGCTCAATTGCGTATCCTGCTCGCGGGATTGACCGAACTCGCGCAGCGCTACCACATCCACCGCCGCATCGAGTGTTCCTTGATGTATGTGGCAGCGCGCTTTTGCTGCCAGACGGCGAGCCCGCCGTAGGCAATTGGCTCCTGCCTTGAGCCCGTGTCCCACAAGCCGCGATCGAAAAAAGCACGGTTTGTTGGACTTCGGCGAAGCCAAGCGCGGGATCATGCAGCGTCACAGCGGATCCATTTGAAAATGTGAAAATAGGTCACTCGGGGCATTTTATGGCGGCGGTACCGTTAGCAGATTCGGTGTCGGGCCGCCGCGCAGGTCATAGACGCGGGCATAGACGACGCCTTCGCGCACGATCTCGGCCATGATCGGATGCCGCAGGTGCTGGCAATAGAAGGTGCCGAGCGCCAGCGCAAAATCTGCGGTCTTGCGGTTGAACGTGGTCTCGAATTGCGGTCCGAGTTCCACCTCGGCCGAGGCCTGCGGCCCGCAGATCGCCACCACCCATTTGCGGTCCGCCGGCGGATGCTGTGCGGTGGTTGCCAACCGGCTGCGTAATTCCTCCGCCGCCTGTTTAAAGGCGAGGCCCCAATAATCCAGCATGTAGTTGCCTTGCGCGCCGCTCACGCCGCCAGCGAGCCAGTTAAAGTTCGTGTACTGGTACGGATGCAGCCGCACCATATCGCTGACCGGCAGGGCAATTCCGCCAAGAAACAAGGTCGTCAGAGCAGCGAGCGTGACCTTGCGCCGCGTCGTGACGCTCTTGACAATCCAGGCGGCGGCGAGTCCGCCCAACGCGGCGAACGTCGGCACCACGAAGATGAAATGGCGCAAGCCGTTATAAAGCGCTGGCCGTGCCGCCATAGCCAGGGCGACCGGGAATATCGCCGCAAGCGTGACGATCAACAGGCTGGCGCGGCGATTGAAAGTCAGGGAGCCGCGAGCGGTTGCGACCAATGCACCGACCATACCGATCAGCCCCAGCGCCAGCATGATCTCCGGCAGCTTGAGCATGAACAGATGCGGCAGATAGCTGGGCGGCATGTCCGGGACGTTGATTAGCCGACCTTCATACAATTCCTGCCAGGGCTTCTCGAAGAACGTGTCGAAATATTCCGCTGCGTACAGCGGATTCAGCGGCGATTGCAGTGACCACGGCCATAGCAGGCCCATGATCAGATAGCCGAGCCCCAAGGCCGGCAGCAGCATCACCAGGAATTGGCCGCAGCGGTGCGAGGCCTTCCGCCAGTTGCCGCCGTGACCTTCTGCAACCAGTACAAACATGAGCGCGGCGAGGGCGACAGGCGCCGCGACGCCTGCCAGCACACGCGAACCGAACGCCAGGCCAAGGCCGACGCCGGTGAGCGCGACCGTGCGGGGGTCCGGCTGTGGATATTCATCGAAGGTGCGCACTAGGCCAAGCAGCATCACCGCCATGGCGGTAGCGAAGGGCGCGTCCTTCGGGTTCATGAACATGTGCCCGTAATAGAGCGGACAAGTGGCGAGCAGGATCAGTGCGATCAGGCCGGCGAGCGGCCCGCCGATGCGGCGGCCAATGCGCCAGGTTGCGAATAGCCCAAGCAGGCCGACCGCGGCGCCGACTAGGCGGCGCGTCTCGAAAATGTCAAACGGTAGCATCTTGGCGGCGAGCGCCGCCGCCATATCGAAGCCGCCGCCATATTTGTGGAGGTTGACGAAAGAGAGCGCGCGTGCGTCGGTGAAGCCCGAACCGTAGAGGCTGAGCAACAGATCGCCGTATTGCAAATGAGTGACGTCGTCCCAGCCGAGCCCGTAATCGCGGAAGGTCATCCCCGCGATGATGGCGACGCTTGCCAGAATTAGGACGGCGATGCGATCGGCGGACAAGAAGACCGATCGCATGCAACACATATCCGTTCAGAAGACCAAGAAGTAATGAGATGTTCGGGTCTGCTCTTCCGGCGCCTACTTGCTCGCCGCGACGAGCAATTCGTCCACGTAGTCCCAATTTACCAGATGATCGACGAAAGCCTTCAGGTAATCGGGTCGGCGGTTCCGGTAATCGATGTAATATGAGTGCTCCCATACATCGCAGCCCAGGATCGGAAAGCCGCCGTGCACCAGCGGGTTCTCGCCGTTCGGCGTTTTGGTAATCGCCAGCTTGCCGTCCTTCACCGCGATCCAGCACCAGCCGGAGCCGAATTGGGTTACGCCGGCCTGTATGAAATCTTCTTTCATCTTGGCGATGCCGCCGAGATCTGAATCGATTTTTGCCTTGAGCTTGCCAGGGATCTTTTCGCCGCCACCTCCGGCTTTCATCCACTTCCAGAAATGAATGTGATTGAAGTGTTGCCCGGCATTATTGAAGAGGCCGACGTTCTTGCCGAACGAGCCTCTGACCACGTCTTCCAGCGATTTGCCCTCCAGGCCGCTGCCTTGCAGCAGCTTGTTGCCATTGTCGACATAAGCCTTGTGGTGTTTGTCGTGGTGATATTCGAGCGTCTCGCGCGACATGTAGGGCGCCAGCGCCTCATAGGCATAGGGTAACTCTGGAAGCGTGAACGACATCGGGTCCTCCTGTAATCACGGACAATTTTGAGAAATAAACCGGTTTCGAAATGAAACCGGGAACGTCCCGGACGAGTTCCTCAATTAGTTAATTAGACGCTGGCCGAGACGGCGGCAACACCCTGTCGTTTGTGCGAATTTTGCTGCAAATCGGTCCAATCAGCTTATTTTGCCAAACCGCTTTAACAAGTTGAGTGCATTACCGGTATATTAACTTTAACAGTTGCAGCGGATACCGGGAACCGTCAAAATTCGCCGCTGCTGGAATGACTTACCGGATTTTTTGGGGCCGGACGCGGGCGATTGGTTCAGATGAGGTCATCAATGTCGGTCTTGTTATTTGTTGTCGGCGCGATTGCGACCGTGGCGGGCGTTGGGATGGTCGGTTACGGTATCCCAATCAATGAATTCAGCTTCGGCAATACCCTCATCGTCGCAGGCACTACGCTCGCGGTCGGTGGTCTCGTTATCATCGCGATTGGGGCGGCAGTGCGCAAGTTGCAACAGATCGCGGAAGCCATCACCGCGCGCACGCCGCGTCGGCTCGAATTGTTCGAAACTCCGGGCTCGACCCGCGCGGCTCCGATACAGGACCGAATTCCATTTCCGCCGCGGACAAAGGCAGCGCCACCTAGGAGCGAACTGCCACCGGTGGAAACGCCGACGGCAGCCGAGATTCCGGCCGACGAAAACGCGGCTGCTTCGGCGGCACCAATGCTGCGCAATCCGGACCTGCCGCTCGCTGAGCGGCATGAGGGGGAATACGAAGAGATTTCGCTCTCGCCGCGACAGCCAGCCGCGGCACCGGCCGAATATGCCAAGGAGCAACCAGCGCTGCCGCCGGCGCCGCCGGTAATGGAGAAACGGGCCGGGCCTGCAATCGATGCGCCATTTCGTTCACCACCGCGGGCCAGACCACACGCGACTTCATTCGATGCGGTGTGGCCGCCTGAATCGCGGGCTAGTCGCGCCGCGCAGGAGACGAAACCTGAGCCGCAACCTGAACCGCCGCAGGCCGATGTGGTGCGGGAGCAGCTAGGCGAACCCGCGATTCTGAAATCCGGGGTGGTCGACGGCATGGGCTATACGCTCTACGTCGACGGTTCGATCGAGGCCGAGCTGCCGCAAGGCACGTTGCGCTTTGCATCGATCAACGAGCTCCGCGAGCACCTCGCGAAGAATTCCTAAAGCAGCCTCGATCTGCGTTATGCCGCCCGCAACGGGGACGCCATCTATTTGCTGCCACAGTCAAGCCATCTGGCCAAAACTGAGGTTTCTCAAGGTTAGTCGAGATTTTGGCGATCTTCTTCTTGTCGTGACTGGTAATCGATAGTAATGTTAAAAAGATAAATGGTGGGCCGCTGCAATGAGCGAACTTGGTTCAAGGGAAAACTACATCGAGCTGACTGCGGAAATCGTTTCCGCTTATGTGAGCAACAATACGGTGCCCGCTAGCGAAATTCCCAGTCTGATCAATCAGGTACACGCTGCGCTCGCCCGGGTGTCGGGAAAATCGGGCGATGGTTTGTCCGAACCGCCGCGGCCGGCGGTGTCGGTGAAGAAGTCGGTGACGCCAGAATACATTATCTGTTTGGAAGACGGTAAGAAGTTCAAATCGCTCAAACGGCATCTGCGCACGCAGTACAACATGACGCCCGAACAGTATCGTGAGAAATGGGCGCTCGGCGCCGACTATCCAATGGTGGCGCCGAGCTATGCTGCGGCCCGCTCGCAACTCGCAAAGCAGATGGGCCTCGGCCAGCAACGCCGCCGCCGCGCGAAATAGCGACTAGCCCGAAATCTTGCGGATAAATTCCCATTGGTGCTTGGCAAGGACCACGGCCTGCTGCGGGTAAATGTTCCTGCAGACCAGGTCGATGGGGGCTTGCTATGCCGCTGGCGCGAGCGCCGCTTTGGCTTCGGCACGGATGCGCTCGACCATCGAGCGCAAGCCATTCGAGCGTTGCGGCGTGAGATTCTCGCGTAGGCCGATCCCGTCGAAGAGCTTCAACGCGTCAATCTCCAAGATCTCTTTCGCGCGCTTGCCGGAATAGAGCGCGAACAGGATAGCGATTAGGCCGCGTACGATATGGGCGTCGCTGTCGCCGTCGAAGGTGAGTATTGGACCGCCGCTGCCGTCAGGCTTCACGCGCGTGACCAGCCAGACCTGGCTGGCGCAGCCGCGCACCTTGTTGGCCTCGTTATGGGCACTTTCCGGAAGCGGTGGCAATCCTCGGCCAAGTTCGATGACATAGCGGTAGCGGTCGTCCCACTCCTCGAGCAGCGCGAAATTCTCAACGATTTCATCAATCGTGGTCATAATTGACTATATAAGCCGGACCGCGCGAATGGCCAAAATAGAATGAGCAGGTCGCTAAGACCCGTCATAAGACACTAAAGACACTAGGGTCTGGACTCACAATTTGATCCAGTAAAGTACACCAACGAGCGTGGTGGCAGCCAGGAAGTTGCGGGCGAGTTTGTCATAGCGAGTGGCGATACGCCGCCAATCCTTGATCCGGCAGAAGAAGTTCTCGATTTTGTGCCGTCGCCGGTAAAAGCGCTTGGGGCAATAGGCTTTCTTCAGGGCGGTGCAGCGGTTCGGGATGATCGGCAGTGCGCCTTCGTCTTTGATCTGCTGGCGTACCTGTGCGCTGTCATAGGCCTTGTCGGCAGTGATCGCTAGTGGCGATCGAGGCGTGGTCAGTATCTGTTCAATTACCTGACTGTCGTGTACCTGTCCGCCGGTCACCGTGAAGCCGAGTGGCCGACCTTTGCTGTCGACGATCGCGTGGATTTTGCTGGTCCGACCGCCGCGGCTAACGCCGACCGCCTGATTTTTCTCCCCCCTTTTGCTCCACTCGCCGCGCGATGAGCTTTCACGACAGTGCTGTCGATCAGATACAGACTGTCGCGTGATTTCGATGCCAGTTTATCGAAGACCAGTTTCCAGACGCCGCGCCGAGACCAGCGATTAAAGCGGTTATATGCCGTCGTGTATGGCCCATAGCGCGCAGGCAGGTCACGCCAGGGCATCCCAGTGCGCAGCACATAGAAAATTGCGTTCACAATCTTGCGGTCGTCAACCCGTGCGCTCTTGCGACTCTTCGGCAGCAATGGTTCGAGCAGTGCCCATTCGTCATCGCTGAGATCAAAGCGCATGATCCACCTCCCCTATGGTGAATCATGTTCGTCCAAATTATTCAACGAATTATCTGGGTACAGACCCTAGTCTGAAGATTTTGGTCGCTGAGCTGTTTGCATAAATCCCTGAAGAAGTATCCGGTTGCCCGTTCCCGTGACTATTAGGCACGTCACCCAATTGCATTCGATGCCTCCGGAACTCCGGTTCCTGTGAAGTCTTTCACGGCGGCGAAACCGGTCGAGGATTAGGCTAGCACGGTACCAACAGTCGGGAATGAAAGAAAACTCGAATATCGAAAATACCACGGACGATCAGACAACCGCGATTGCAAAATCGGGTCGTCGCAGGAGAAGGCCGATCATTGCCTCTAAGAGGAATTACGATTGGTACGGGAAAGCGAAAGCAAAGCTGCGATCAAGCAAGTTGTTGCGGCGGCGCCACACCAGGCAAGTGATCGATATTCAAAAATGCTTTAGGTGTGAACTGCCGTTGCGATGGCATTCCGAACATCTCATAGATGGTTCGCAGGGGCGTAAACCCGTACAGGTTTTGAATGCGCGAATTGCGGGCAGCTAAGCGCCCAGGCCGGACCGCGCAAAATCCTAAGCTACGCGCTTAAGCATCGGTACAGCGGCAAGGCGCTCACATCGCTTGCATTCAAAGACGAGCATTTCTTTTTGCTTGCCGTGGTTCCCCACCTCCTGAACTGAATGAAACACCATCGATTGTTTGCACTTGCGGCAAACCGGCCCGCGACGCGTTGTCTCGTCCATGGCCGCAACCCTCGATTAGTAAAAATTTATTGCGCGCCAACTGGACAATGTCGAGGGAATTCTGCGGTACACGGTCAGTAGCACTGACTTAAGGCAAAAACACCCCGCAAAGTGCTGTCGCCGACAAATCACTAAAACTCGAGGAGGAAGCCCGCTCGGAAATTGCTGGCAAGCAATTGAAAAACTGCGGTGCTATGTTCAGCCGTTGCGCCACTAATGGAGCTAATGGATCGGTGCACTCTAGGTAGCGGTTTCATGCTCTTCGGTCAGTTGGCACTCCTTCTTGCTGCCGCGTTCGCGGGAGCCGCCTTCTATGTCAATTTCGCCGAGCATCCCGCGCGCCTCGGCTTGGACGATAAAAGTTTACTCAAACAATGGAAGCCCAGCTACGGCGCTGGCTACACAATGCAAGCAAGCTTAGCTGCTGTTTCAGGAATACTCGGTTTGCTTGCAGCATGGACTAGTCAAAATTGGCACTGGATCGTTGGAGCGGCGCTTATACTTGCGAACTGGCCCTATACCTTTATCGCCATTATGCCGACGAATCACAAACTAGAAGCAATCTCGGAGGCTGATGCAGGCCCGAAGTCGCGTGATCTGCTTGTGTTATGGGGGAAGCTGCATGCCGTCCGAACGTTGCTCGGTATTTCTGCAACTCTGGCGTATCTGTGGGCCCTCCATTAAGAGGAGCCGACCGACGCGAGAGCGCAGCGTGTAAAGCTCTTTCCTATTTTTGTCCGCTTGTGGGCCGCTGACATACCGGTCTCGCATGCATCGCTGCTTTCGGGGGTAAAGCGAACATCGCGGACATCGCGGTTGCGGTCGCGCCCCGGGCAGCGGGCAACATTCCTCTCTCCGACCTCAGGATCAAGCGGCAATTATTCACCGTGGAGATGTGAACAGTGTGGCCGCGGTGCAACAATGCGATCAATTCGCGATGCATGCCATAATTGGTGCATAATTGGTGATTGTGATCGTGGCTGGATTTAAAAAATCGACCCCGATCCAGCGAGAGCTATGGGGGATGGGGTAGGATCGGAGCCTGCTCTTGGGGCTCAGAGCGGCTCCGATCTTATTTTAACCGCGCGGATAGCAGCAAATTGGTTCACTTTTGTGAGCCGGAAAAATTTCGCAATGGCGAGCTACGGCTTTGCGCTCGTCATGGGGATTTGAAAAAACTCAGGTTTTGTAACGCGGAAAACTATGGCCGTTATAGAGAGAACGGCTTCAGCGGTTTCGTATTATTTATGTCTTTTCGATTTCTGTCATCTGCCTTGCCTCATGCTCCTTATTCCTGAAGCTCGCTAATATTGCCAATTCGCGCATTGGCCGGACAGGTTTTCATCGATTGACACATACGCTTTCTCTAATGGATAAACTTTTATCTAGGATGTACCTGCATCAACGGCTGTAGCGTCGCCACCCGATTGCCTTCCGTGTCACGAACGGACATATACGATCCACTCCGAGTATTTCCGTCTGTTCGCCAGGCAGCTCGCCGCCAGCTTCTTTCACCTCCCGACGCAAACAAACCACGCTAATTGAGAGCGGGCCGAGTGTTCAGCCGCGCAGCGCCCGCAGGGCGTTGAAGATGACGGCTACGTCAATGAGCTCCTGCAGTAGGGCGCCCTCGACCGGCACGATGTAGCCGAGCGCGGCGGCGACCATGGCCAGGATGGAAAGCCCCATCCCGGCAACAACGCTTTGGAGCGCGATAAAACGCGAGCGCTGCGCGATGCGCATTGCCGGCAGCACGCGGTCAAGCTGATCGACAAGGAGCACCACGTCGGCCGCCTCGGCCGAGGCCGCCGCCCCCTTGGCCCCCATCGCCATGCCAATGTCGGCAGCCGCCAGCGCCGGCGCGTCGTTGACGCCGTCGCCGATCATCATCACCGGACCGTTCTTGCGCTCCGACAATACCACCAGGATTTTCTGGTCGGGCGTGAGCTCCGAGCGCACCAGATCGAGCGACAAGCCGCTGCTGAAGAAGTGTGCGACCTCGTGGCGGTCGCCAGTGGCCAGCACGATGCGCTCGATGCCAAGCTCGCGCAAGTCGTGCAGCAGCTCTTCGGTGCCAGCGCGCAGCTCATCCGCGAGGACAAGCAGGCCGGCGAGCTTGCCATCGACGGCGACGGCGGAGGCGACGGCGCCGGGCGGGCGGTCGCCCGCAATGCCCCAAACCGCGGGGCCAATTTTGGCAGCGATGAAATGCAAGCCGCCAACGGCGGTTATGCGGCCATCGACCTTGCCCTCGATCCCTTCGCCCGGAATTTCCACCACTTCCGCGGGAATCGCTAGCGACAGGCTTCTGCCGCGCGCTTCGGCGACGATGGTCTGCGCGATGATGTGCTTACTGGCCTGGTCGAGCGAGGCGGCGATGCGCAAGAGCTCGTCCGGCGTTATGCCGTCGACAGTGCGGATATCGATTAGTTTGGCCTGGCCAATGGTCAGCGTGCCGGTCTTGTCGATGACCAGCGCGCGCACCCGCGCCAGTGTCTCGATCGCCTTGCCGCCCTTGATCAGGATGCCGAGCTTGGCCGCCCGCGAAAGCCCGGCGACGATCGCCACAGGAACCGCCAGAATGAGCGGACAGGGCGTGGCCACAACCAGAACCGCCACCGCGCGGACGGCGTCGCCACTGAGCGCCCATGCAGCGGCTGCAAGCAGCACGGTTACGGCCAGGAACAGAATGGCATAGCGGTCGGCTAGTCGCGACATCGGGGCGCGCGACCGCTGGGCCGCCTCCACTAACCGGATCACGCCGGCATAGGTGCTATCAGTAGCGAGCCGCGCGGCCACAAGGTCGAAGGCGTCGCCGACGTTGGTCGAGCCGCTCAGTACCGCCTCACCGCTGCGCCTCTGCACCGGCAGCGATTCCCCGGTCAGCGCCGACTGGTCGAGCACCGCCACACCCTCGGCGATGGCGCCATCCACCGGCACCATGTCGCCTTGGCGGACCAGCAGACGGTCGCCCGGGCGTACCAGATCGAGCGCGACCTCCGCGAGCTGACCATCCCGATGAATAACCGCGGTACGGGGCACCCGCGACAGCAGGGCGGTCATCTCGCGCCGAGCCGCTCGCTCGGCATAGCTCTCCAGGTACTGACCACCAGCATACATCAAGGCCACGATGGCGGCGGCGAGGTTCTCGCCAACCGCCAACGCCGCCGTCATCGACAGTGCGGCGACGATATCGAGACCGAGATCGCCACTCCGCAGGCTAGTGACGATTTCCGCCAGCAGCGCCAACAACACCGGAACAGTGACAGCGATCCAGATCACCGGCGACCAGGAGGCGAAGCCGGCGAGCTTAACCGCAAAGCCTGTCAAAAGGCCGAGCGCAGCCAATACGGCGAGCAGCCGCCGGACGCGCTGCAACGTGTCTCCGACCAACATAGGTGCCAATTTCGGCCGCCTTTACCGCAGGCGCCATGAGCGAAATCAAAGCGCACCGAACTCGCTGCAGACTTGATCTGGCACATGGATTCGTAGAGATTGCGGCCCTCAAAGGGAGGCCCCAATGGCCGCTGGCAGCCGCCGCATTGTGTGGCTCAACGTCGTCACCGTCATCAGCGCTGCCATCCTGATCGGCGCCGAGGTATTCGGCGCCGCCTTCGCCGGTTCATGGGCGCTCGCCACGCTGTTCGATCTCGGCGGCATCGGCCAGCGCATCCTCGACGGCGTGTTCGTGCTCTGTGGCATCGCTATCATGGTGCAGTTCATCCGCAACGCACACCGCATCGAGCCGTTCAGCGTGCGCGATTGAGTGCGTAGCGCGCCGATTCCAGAATAAAAAATTAAGAAAGTTTTTGGCGCGGCGAAGAAATCTGTTGCGTCGCGCGCAAAAATTACTTATTTCAAAATTGCCCAATTTCGCACGTGCCTGTGGCCGTGTGTCGGTCGGTAGGTAGCGGGACAAGAGGCCCGCCAGCCGCCTGGAGAGAGAAGCCAGAACCTCTCCAAGAAATCTGACCGGCAGCTGGAGGCGAAACCAGCACACCCTGCTCTCAGCAGGGGACGCGGCTTAAAGCAACGACGATCGGGCTTCCTTGGTCTCTGCCGGTCTCCACCACCGGCGCGGGTCACCGAAGAGGCTTGTTCATCTTTGCCGGCCGTGCGGACGGGGCTCTCCCCTTCCAATCCAAGGCAGCTTGAGCGGCGAATGAGCGTCCGCGTCCGCGCGTCCCCATCGCGCGCGAAACGTCAAGCTCGAAGCCGCATCACCAGGGCTCAAGAGAGCCCACGAGCTGGGGAGGGCGCCAATGACTGAGCGCATCCGCGAGTTCCTAAGCAAGCGCCGCGAAGACGGCCCTTGCCTCGTCGTCGACCTCGAGGTCGTCAAAGACAATTACAATACCTTCGCCAAGGCACTGCCTGATACGCGCGTGTTCTACGCCGTGAAGGCCAACCCGGCGCCGGAGGTGCTAACACTGCTGGCCAGGCTCGGTTCTTGCTTCGACACCGCCTCGATCCCGGAAATCGAGGCCGTGCTAGCCACCGGCGCCACGCCCGACCGCATCTCCTATGGCAACACAATCAAGAAGGAACGCGACATCGCGCGCTCCTTCTCGCTCGGCGTACGTCTCTATGCGGTCGACTGCAAGGCCGAGGTGGAGAAGATCGCTCGCGCGGCGCCCGGCTCCCGCGTATTTTGCCGCATCCTGTCCGACTGCCAGGGCGCTGAATGGCCGCTCTCACGCAAGTTCGGCTGCGAGCCCTCGATGGCCGTGGACGTGCTTGAGCACGCCGTCAAGCTCGGCCTTGAGCCTTATGGCGTCTCGTTCCACGTCGGCTCGCAGCAGCGCAATCAGCATGCCTGGGACCGCGCGCTCGCCTCGGCGGCCGCGGTCTTCAAGGAGTGCGGCGAGCGCGGCATGAATCTGTCGATGGTCAACCTCGGGGGCGGGTTCCCCACCAAGTACCTGAAGAACGTGCCGACCGTAAGGACCTACGGCAACGCCATCTTCAAGGCGCTGCGCAAGCACTTCGGCAACCGCATCCCGGAGACCATCATCGAGCCGGGCCGCGGCATGGTCGGCAATGCCGGCGTGATCGAAAGCGAGGTCGTCCTCGTCTCCAAGAAGAGCGAGGAGGACGACGTGCGCTGGGTCTACCTCGACATCGGCAAGTTCGGCGGCCTGGCAGAGACCATGGACGAGTCGATCCGCTACCCGATCCACACGGCGCGCGACGACGACACGATGGGGCCCTGCGTGCTCGCTGGCCCGACTTGCGACTCGGCCGACGTGCTGTACGAGAAACAACCCTATCCGCTGCCGATCAGCCTGGAGATCGGAGACAAAGTGCTGATCGAGGGCACCGGTGCCTATACGGCGAGCTATTCGTCGGTTGGCTTCAACGGCTTCGCGCCGCTGAAGACCTACCACATCTGACATGGGCGGGAGGCGGCCGCCGCCTCCCCTTCCCCCTTTTAAGTCCGCATTCTGTCGCGCCGCGCCTCCACGAAGGACGACAAGATGATCTCGCTCCGTCAAGAACGGCCGCTCGACGTCAAGGCGCGCGAAGCGCTGCTCGACGAGACATTCGGCGAAACCCGCTACCGCAAATCCTCACAGCGCCTGCGCGAAGACCGTTTGCCGGCCGAGGGCCTCGCTTTCGTTGCTGCAGACAGCAAGCGCGTGGTCGGCACCGCCCGACTATGGAACATCGCCTGCGGCAGCGGCCAACCGGCTCTGCTGCTGGGCCCCGTGGCGGTGGCGGCCGATTGTCGCGGCCGCGGCATCGGCGCCGCTTTGCTACGCCGCGCGCTGCGCGAAGCGCGCCGGCTCGGTCACGGCGCGGTCATTCTGGTTGGCGATGCGCGTTATTACGCTCGCTTCGGCTTCGCGGCTGAGACGGCCTCCGCCCTGCAACTACCCGGACCGTTCGAACGCCACCGCCTGCTCGGTCTTGAGTTGATCCCGGGCGCGCTCGCCGATGCCAACGGGCCGGTGCGTGCGACCGGACGCAAGCCGCAAACAACGCAGGCGCGCGCCGCCTGAGAGCCCGAAAATTTCCTGGACTAGGGGCCGGAATTCCCCGGCAGCCGCCCTACCGTTTGCGCGCTGCGGCAGATATCACCGAACCTCTGGCTGGAGGCTTTGCAATGACTAACTGGCCCGTTCATGCCCGTATAGAGGGGCCCATCGTGATGATCGGCTTCGGCTCCATCGGTAAGGGCACGTTGCCCTTGATCGAACGGCATTTCAGCTACGACAAATCCCGCTTCGTGGTGATCGACCCCGAAGACAAGGACCGCAGGCTGCTCGATCAGCGCGGCATCCGCTTTATCCACGAGGCGGTTACCAAGGCCAATTACCGCCATCTGCTCACCCCACTGCTGACCACCGGCAGCGGGCAGGGCTTCTGCGTCAATCTGTCGATCGACACCTCCTCGCTCGACATCATGGAGCTCTGTCGCGAGATCGGCGCGCTCTATATCGATACCGTGGTCGAGCCCTGGGCCGGCTTTTACTTCGACTCCAAGCTTGGCCCGGAGGCGCGCTCGAACTACGCGCTGCGCGAAACGATACTCGCCGCCCGCCGCAAGAAGCCCGGCGGCTCGACCGCCATATCCTGCTGCGGCGCGAACCCCGGCATGGTGTCTTGGTTCGTCAAACAGGCGCTTCTCAACGTCGCAACGGACCTCGGTTTCAAGTTCAAAGAGCCGAAGACGCGCCAGGAATGGGGGCAGCTCGCCAAGAAAGTCGGGATCAAGGGCATCCACATTGCAGAGCGCGACACCCAACGCGCCAAGCAGCCGAAAGCACTCAATACCTTTGTCAACACCTGGTCGGTGGAGGGCTTCGTGTCCGAGGGCGTGCAGCCGGCCGAACTGGGCTGGGGCAGCCACGAGAAATGGATGCCGCCCAACGCTTACAAGCACAAGAGGGGCTGCCAGGCGGCGATCTACCTGACGCAGCCCGGCGCCAACACCCGCGTGCGCTCATGGACGCCCACCGCGCAAGCGCAATACGGCTTCCTGGTTACCCACAACGAGTCGATCTCGATTGCCGATTACTTCACGCTGCGCAACGGCCGCAAGGTGATCTACCGGCCCACCTGCCACTACGCCTATCACCCCTGCAACGATGCGGTACTTTCACTGCACGAAATGTTCGGCTGGGCCGGCAAGCGGCAGACCGCCATCCACATCCTCGACGAGCACGAGATCGCCGACGGCATCGATGAGTTGGGCGTACTGCTCTACGGCCACAGTAAGAACGCCTACTGGTACGGCTCGCAGCTCTCTATTGACGAGACCCGCGCCATTGCGCCCTATCAGAACGCCACGGGCCTGCAGGTGACCTCGGCCGTGCTCGCCGGCATGGTCTGGGCGTTGGAGAACCCCAAGGCCGGCATCGTCGAGGCCGACGAGATGGACTTCCGGCGCTGCCTCGAGGTGCAGATGCCCTACCTCGGCCCGGTCATCGGCACCTACACCAGCTGGACGCCGTTGTCGGACCGGCCGGGCCTCTTCCCGGAAGACATCGACAAACGCGACCCCTGGCAGTTCAAAAACGTGCTCGTGCGCTGACACGTCTGATCGCCGTTCAGCGCGCCACCATCGCAGTGGATGCACGCGCGTTCGCCTGCGAGAATTGTTGACTCTGTCACAATCGAATTATTGCGTTTAATCACCCCTTCGTGGCCGTGTGTCGACCGGTGAGTATCCGGACAAAAGGCCAGACAGCCGCTTTGGGAAGTGAGCCTCACCAGCTCAGCTCATGCGAGCGGCAGCCGGAGCCGATGGTTTCCACGAATTGGGCCTCAAGCTGAATGCAAGCCGAATTGCCCGATGCGATACCGCTGCAATTAAACCGCCAAAGCGCCGGCTTCCGCCGCCTCGGTACCGAAACCCAGCATCTGGCCCGCGGCGTCCCAGCCTAGCGCGCTCACCGGCGCGCCGCCCTTCTTCCGCACTTCGATCATTGCGCCGTCCTCGATGCGCACCAGCACCAGGGCGCCGTCGGCATAACCCACCGCCACCACCGGCTGACGCGGATGGCAGGCGACGACGGCAACTCGCGCCTCGGACCGGGCGAGGATGCGCGGCTGCCGGCCCATCGGGCCGTCCTTGCCGTCGAACGGCCACAAGATGAGCTGCTCGGAGCCCGCGGTAGCGAGAAATTCGCCGCCGGCGGTCCAACCGAGCGAGCGCACGCGCGCCGAATAACCCGACATGCGCATGTGCTGACCGTCCGCTAGCCGCCAGCCATGCAATGTCGGCTCCTGCATGGTGGTGACCAGGAATTTGCCGTCCGGGCTAAAGGCGACGCTCAGGTGCGAGCCCTTCCAGGTGAGCATTTCCGGCTTGACTTCGACCGCGTTGGGAAACCACAGCGTTGCTCCGTTGTAATGCGCGATAGCGAGGCGGAAGCCTTTCGGCGCGAAAGCGAGCCCGGCCACCGTCGAGGGCGCGTCGTAGCTGCGCCGCTCGCCCTTCTTGTTGAGCACATGCGCGGTTTTGCCCGCTGACCAGGCGACCGCACCGTCCGGGCCGAGCGCCACTTGGTCGACCCACCGCTTCTTGTCGTCGCTGGCGAGAACGCGGTGCTCACCGCTTTCCTCGGTGACAACCAGGGTGCCATCGTCGCCGCCGGTGACGATGCGCTTGCCGTCTGCGGCGCTCGCCAATATGCCGCCGGCATGTACGGCGACGCGTTTCCCCCCGCCTTCGTCAGCAAACAGCAGCGCTTCCTCGCCGAGCACAAATACCGGAGTGGCGGTGAAAAAATGTACGCCGACCACCGGTGACCCGGCGTTTACCGGACGCACCCGGTCAGCGAGCGAGAGAAGTGTGCCTTGCAACTCGTTCAAGTGACCTACGCGATACAACTATCGAATCCCTGCCGGATCTTCTCTTCCGGCAGATTGCGGCCGATGAAGATAATGCGGCTCTCGCGCTTCTCGTCGGCGCCCCAAGGACGTTGATGGTCGCCGTCAAGGATCATGTGCACGCCCTGGAAGACGAAACGCTCCGGGTCGTCCTTGAACGAGAGAATGCCCTTGCAGCGTAGGATGTTCGGCCCTTCGTTCGCAACCAGGTCCTGCACCCAGGGGAAGAACTTGTCTGGATTGAGCGGGTTGGCGGTTCTCAGCGAGACCGACTGCATCTCTTCGTCGTGATAGTGCTTCAGACCATGGCGGTGATGATACTCATGGCCATGGTCGTGATCGTGATCATGATCATCATGCTGGTCGTGCTCTTCCTCGGCTTCGAGGAAGGAGGGCTCGACCTCGAGGATGCGGTCGAGATCAAAAGCATTGCGGCCGACCACTTCCGCAATGTCCACCTGTGCGCGCTCGGTGCAATGCAGCCGGGCGTAAGGATTGATGGCGCGGATCCGAGCTTCGACCTCGCGCAATTCCTCGCCTTCCACGAGGTCCGTCTTGTTGATCAGAATCACGTCGGCAAAGGCGATCTGGTTCTTCGCCTCGGGTGCGTCCTTGAGCCGGTGGTGCAGCCATTTGGCATCGGCTACCGTGACCACGGCGTCGAGCTTCGTCTTGGCGCCGACCTGCTCATCCATGAAGAAGGTCTGCGCCACCGGCGCTGGATCGGCGAGGCCCGTGGTCTCGACGATGATCGCGTCGAACTTGCCCTTGCGCCGCATTAGGCCGTCGATGATGCGCACGAGATCGCCGCGCACAGTGCAGCAAATGCAGCCGTTGTTCATCTCGAACACTTCCTCGTCGGCGTTGACCACCAATTCGTTGTCGATGCCGATCTCGCCGAATTCGTTGACGATAACGGCGAACTTCTTGCCGTGCGGCTCGGACAGGATGCGGTTCAAGAGCGTGGTCTTGCCGGCGCCGAGATAGCCGGTGAGCACGGTGACGGGTATCTTCTCTTGGGTACTGGTCGTCATGAATGGCAGCTCCCTTGAGAGGGAGATATAAGGGGTCTTGGCCGGGAGCGCAAAAGCGCATGGCTTTCTATGCGCGAGTCTGAGTTGCGCTTATTGCGAGGCATACGATGAAAATCAGAAGTGTCGCGGCTTTCGTTGCCGCTCTGTGGCTACTGCCAATTGCTGACGCATGCCCGCAAACCGGATATCCAGACCATGCGGTCAGGATGGTGGTCGGCTATGCCCCCGGCGGGCCGCTTGACATCATCGCGCGCATCTTGAGCGAGAGATTTGCGCAGATGTGGGGTCAGCCGGTCGTAGTCGACAACCTCACCGGCGCCTCCGGCAACATCGCCGCCGAGCGCGTCGCGAAGGCAGTGCCCGACGGTTACACGCTGTTCGTGGCGAGTAACGCGCAGCTCATCATCAATCCGAGCCTCTACAAGAACATCCCCTACGACAGCGACAGGGATTTCGTGCTGATCTCGCAGGCGGTCTTTACGCCAAACATTCTAGTCGTGCCCAACGATCTGCCAGTGAAAAACGTGCAGGAGCTCGTGGCCTACGCCAAGGCACATCCGGGTCTCACCTTCGCCTCTGCCGGCGTCGGCACGACACAGCATCTCGCCGGCGAAATGTTCAAGGCGATGGCACACATCGACATTCAGCACGTGCCATACCGCGGCGCCGCCCTGGTCGTCACCGATCTCTTGGGCGGGCGCCTGTCGATGTTCTTTGGCGCCGCCTCGGCCACGATTCCGCTGGTGCGCGACGGGAAAGTGCGCGCGCTCGCGGTCACCTCGGAAAATCGCTTTCCGGGCTTGCCGGAGTTGCCAACTATGATTGAGTCCGGCTTCCCGGGCTTCGTATCGGTCTTGTCGATTGGACTGATAGCCCCGGCTGGCACGCCGCCGGCGATCGTCGAGAAGATCCATCAGGACGCGGTGAAAGTCGTGTCCGACCCAGACGCGAAGAAAAAGCTAGCCGCTATCGGCATGGAGACGGTCGGCGACACGCCTGCGGAATTCACCGCCGCGATGAAGGCGCAGAAGCCGCAATGGGCGAAGCTGATCAAGGACGCAGGGATAAAGGTGGCCGAGTAGCGGCGGCTTGACGTCGGCTCTGAGGCGGGCGCAATTAGTCGCGCCCCTGCCCTCACAAAGAGGAACATCAATGTCGGAAGCGCTGGTTCGGGGAGTCCACATCAATTACGAGATCATCGGCGACAAGGGTCCTTTTATCGCGCTGACGCCGGGGAGCCGCCGGCCTTATGCGGAACTGATCAATCTGTCGAAAGCGCTTGCCGGTGCGGGCTATCGCGTGCTGTTGCATGACCGGCGCAATTGCGGCGCCTCGGACGTCGCCTTTGACAGCTCAGGCTCCGAGCACGAGGTCTGGGCTGACGACCTGTACGAACTGGCGAAGCAACTGAAGGCTGCGCCCCTCTACGTCGGCGGCTCCTCGGCAGGCGCGCGGTTGGCGATCCTTTTGGCCATGCGCCACGCGGACGCGCTGCGCGGACTGCTCTTGTGGCGCGTCACCGGCGGCCAGGAGGCGGTCGACCGGCTGGCCGAGCAGTACTACGGCCAGTTCATCAAGTTGGCGAAGTACGGCGGCATGCAAGCGGTCGCCGACAGTGAGCACTTCAGAGAGTGCATCGCGGCGCGGCCGGCAAACCGCGAACGGCTCCTGAAGACCGAGGTAAATGAGTTCATCGAGGTGATGACCAAATGGCGCGAGGCATTCCTGAAATCGGCGGCGCTACCCATTGTCGGCGCCACCGAAGCGGACCTCAAGGCGATCAAAGCGCCAGCCTGCCTGATCGCGGGCAACGACGTGATCCACACGCCGGCGACTGCGCGCAAGGCCGCGCGGCTTATTCCGAACAGCGAGCTGCACGAGGATGTGGTGGAAAAACGCTCCGACGACAATCTACTGAAGGAATGGAACCGCAAGGAATGGCGCGACGCCGAGCCGCGTATGGCGGCGATCTTCTCCGCCTTCCTCGAGAAGCACGAGCGCGCAATTGCAACCGTCTAAGAAAGCTTACTGCGGCTCGATGCCTGCCGCTTTCACCGCCGCCTCGGTCGCCTCGACCTCCTTGCGGAAGAACGCGGCCGTTTGCGCGACGTCGCGGTCGTCGGGGAAATAGCCGTCGCGCTGCATGACCGCGGCAACCTTCGGATTTTTGACCGCTGCGCGGACGGCGGCATTCAACGTCTCGACGATCGCATCCGGCGTCTTAGCAGGGGCGAAGAACATGCCCCAGGAGCCGATCGGCGCGAAACTCGGCAGCACGTTCGACATCAATGGCACGTCGGGGAAGGCCGGGAACGGCTTGGTGCCGGTAAAGGCAAGCGCGCGCACGCGGCCGTCCTTGATCAGGCCCATGACCGAGGGCGGCGTAACGAACATCACATTGACATTGCCGCCGAGCATGGCGGTCATTACCTCGGAGGCGCCCTTGTAAGGGATGTGCTGCATCTTGATGCCGGCTGCCTTGCTGAACAGTTCCGCTGCCAAATGCAGGCCATTGCCGATGCCGGGCGAGCCGTAGAGCAGCTGCCTCTGCTTGGCCGCCGTAATAAAGTCCTGCAGCGTCTTGAAGTCGGACTTGGCATCGACCAGCACGAACAAGCCGTCGAGTTGTCCAATGGTCGCAATCGGCTTCAAGTCAGTGAACACGTTGTAGCCGAGGTTCTTGTAGATGTAGGGCGTCGGCGCGATGCCGTTCGACGAGAACAACAGCGTGTAACCGTCCGGCGCCGCCTGCACCACCGAGCGCGCGGCGATGGTGCCATTGGCGCCGACCCTGTTTTCTACAATAAAAGATTGGCCGAGGTCGGTGGCGAGCTGCTGCACGACGGTGCGCGCCTGGATGTCGGGACCGCTGCCCGCAGCGTAGCCTACGAGCACGCGCACCGTACGATCGGGATAGGACTGCGCCTGCGCCGACGTGCTCACCAGCAACAACAGCGCAGCGAAGAGAAACCACACCCGGCGCGGCAGTGCGGCGAGGACGGTCCGGCGGCGACTGTGGATTTGCATAGAATCTTCGGTTTTGGCGGGAGGGCTACCGCAGAAACGCATGCTACCACGGATGATTGAGCCACATTGTGCGCAGCATTGAGCATGCATGCGACGGTGTTGAGACGATTTCAGCGCGCGAAACCCGGCGGTGCCGCCCGCGTGCTAATGCCACACCTTGCGTTTGATCTACCGCAATGCCGTTGGTGGGGCCCTGTTTCGGTATTGCCGGATCGAATGCAGGAGGGTCCGATGATCAGTCGTCCCACCTCACCTTATCCACATCACAGGTTTAGGCAGATTGCCGGAGGCGCTTTGGCCGCTATCTTGTTTCTCGCCGTGCTATTGCTCGCCATCCTGGTTTCATACCGCTATGCGCACGGCTGGACCCAGGTGCTGTCGGGTAGAGCCGAGACCGTTCTTCCGGCCGCAAGCGGCGGCCTCGCCAGTGCCGTTTCAGTCGTCGGTGTAGTTGTGGGCATGGTGTGGCTTTGCGTGCGGCAACTCGCCCGCTGAGCTGGCAGCAGACACAACGGCGGCAACGGCAGCGATGCAGCCACCGGCCAGCCTAGTCGCGCAGCTCACGCAGGCGATTCGGCCATTCGTCAATGATGAGCGCGCGTTTGAGATAGAATCATGAGAACGGAGGCGTTGCACCAAGAACTCGTCGGGCAAGGCGGCGAGCTTGTAGATGTACATCGGGCGTCTGCATTTGCGGTAGGCAATCGTTCCGTGCCGGCGAGAGGCACCCTTGCCGATGAAATGTTATATTGTTACATAACGGTCTAGTTTTTTGCCCGTTAATCAAAGACTTTCGGCATGCCCGGGACAACAGCCAGGTGACAAGCAAGCTGACGCAGCGGCTGCTCGACCTCGCGAGGCAGGTCAACGTGCCGGTGGTCGGCATCACCGAAACGCAGCCTGCCAATGTGTCGTTCCAGGACTGGATGTTGGGTGAGCTCGGTGCACTCGAGAAAGCGCTGGGCAGACCGAATTCATGACCGCCGTCGTTGAGCTTGACCACGCCACCATCAAGCTCGGTGGCCGCAGCATACTGGCGGACGCAAGCCTCACGATTCAAGCCGGCGAATTCATTGGCGTGCTGGGACCGAACGGTGCCGGCAAGACCACGCTGATGCGCGCCATCCTCGGGCTGCTGCCGCCGAGTGCCGGTAGCTTGCGCGTATTCGGCCGCACACCACAGCGGGGCAACACCGACATTGGCTACCTGCCACAGGTTCGCACCGTATTGCCGGATTTGCGCGTGCGCGGTGTCGATTTTATTGGCTCATCGCTGCACGGCGAATGCTGGGGCCTGCCATCGTTGTCGCGCCACGACCGCAGCATGATCGAGGAAACGCTCGAAGCGGTCGGCGCGCGCGAACTGGGCCACCGGCCGCTGTCCGAGATGTCCGGCGGCGAGCGGCAGCGGCTGTTGCTGGCGCAGGCGGTGCTCGGGCAGCCGAAATTGCTGTTGCTCGATGAGCCGCTGATCAGCCTGGACGCTCGTCACCAGGAGATCGTGATCGACCTAGTGCACAAGGTCTGCCGCGAACGCGGCATTACGGTCTTGTTCAGCGCGCACGAGCTCAACCAGTTGCTCGGTACACTCGACCGCGTGCTCTATCTAGGCAACGGCCAAGCGGTGCTCGGCACCGTCGAAGAGGTAATCACTGCGCCGGTACTGTCGCGGCTTTACGGCACTGACATCCAGGTGCTGCGCGCCAAGGGTCACATCTTCGTAATGTCGCGTGGCCGCGACATCGAGGTGACCGACCACCAGCACGATCACAGCCATGGCGGCCACGAGCGTCACCACTGACATGTTCGCCTATGAATTCATGAACAATGCCTTCGCCGCCGCCAGCATCGCCGCGGCAGTCTCGGGGATTGTCGGCTATTTCCTGGTGATGCGGGGGCAGACCTTCGCCGGCCACGCGCTTTCTCATATCGGTTTTGCAGGAGCGACCGGCGCGGGGCTGATAGGGCTTGCGCCGTTGTGGGGCCTGCTCGGCTTCACGCTTGTCGCCGGCATCGTGATCGGCGCGTTGAGCGAGCGCATCAGCAATCGTGACATCGCCATCGGCATTGTGCTGTCATTGGCCCTTGGCTTCGGACTTCTGTTTCTGCACTACTACACGTCGTTCGCCACGCAGGCGACCGCGCTTTTGTTCGGCAATGTCTTGGCGGTCGACGTGCGGACGATCGCGACGCTCGCGGTGCTCGGCCTGATCACGCTCGCCGCACTCACCATCATCATGCGCCCGCTAATCTTCGTCAGCCTGCAGCCGGAACTGGCGGAGGCCAAGGGCGTGCCGCTGCGTTTCGTCTCCATTGTTTTCCTCGCGATCGTCGCGCTGGCCGTATCGGAATGCGCCCAGATCGTCGGCGTTCTGTTGGTGTTCACACTGATGGTAGGGCCGCCCGCCACCGCCCAGCGTCTCACTACCGGACTGTGGAGCGGGCTCTTCTGCTCGGCTCTGGTCGCTCTGGGCGAAGCCTGGCTCGGCTTGACGCTCGCCTTCTATACCGACTGGCCGGTGAGTTTCTGTATAGCGCTATTGAGCGGGCTTGCGTATTTCGCTTCCCTGAGCACGTTGGCAAGACGGCCCCACGCGCCCGTGTTAGACCATCGGCATGGCTGAACCCAAACGCGCAGTCTGTATCGGCGAGGCGACCATCGAGTTCGCACGCGGCGCCGACGGCCGCTTCGCGCTGGGGAGCGGCGGCGATACCTTCAACACCGCGATCTATCTGGCGCGCGCGAACGTGCCAGTCGCCTTCGCCAGCGCGCTAGGCGACGATCCCTTCTCGGACACGATCGTGTCGCTGGCAGAGACCGAGCGCATCGCCACCGATCTGATCCTGCGGGTGCCGGGGCGTCTACCCGGTCTCACGCTGGTGGACCTGGACGGCAAGGGTGACCGGCGCAGCCACCACTGGTGCGAGGCGGCGCCGGCGCGCGAACTGTTTGAGTTGCCGAACTGGAGCCGCATGGCGGAAGGCATGGTCAATGCGCAGCTACTCTATTTCACCGGCATCACATTGTCGCTTTATTCCAACGTCGGGTTGGGTCGCTTTCTCGCCACCGTTGAGCTTGCGCGCAGCAACGGAGTTAAGGTTGCCTTCGACGGCAATTTCCGCCCGCATGGATGGCACGGCGACTTCACCCGCACCCGCAAGGTGTTCGCCGAGGCGCTCAAGCGCATCGACATCGCCCTGCCCACCTATGACGATGAGGCAGTGTTGTGGGGCGACCCATCGCCGGAATCCACGATCGAACGGCTGCAGGCGTTCAGCATCGG
>Ga0207788_1000004_pt1 | contig 36376 bp, 34 predicted proteins | sample LuqExpMetageno79_FD_187836 | JGI IMG/M metagenome (GOLD analysis project Ga0207788, IMG submission 187836) | Tropical forest soil microbial communities from Luquillo Experimental Forest, Puerto Rico - Sample 79 (SPAdes) | ecosystem: Environmental > Terrestrial > Soil > Tropical forest ... | reverse complement strand
GGATGCCGATCTTCTCGGCGCCTTCCAGAATGCTCAGCGGCAGCCGGTCTTCCGGCACCATCAACCATTCGCGCTGCCAGTTCTGCTTGATGAAAGGCAACACCACGTCGTCGATAAAATCGCGGCAACTCTGTCGCATCATCTTTTGTTCTTCCGACAAATCCCGGTCGTACATGTGCATAACCTCTGAACCCCTGACCGCCGGCCGCGGCGGATGCGGGCGTGAATCTGATATTTGTCTGGATCAAAGCGACTTTCCAGTGGGTGCGAAGCACGAACGACCTCCAGTAGTCTCCACGACGACTCGCAAACGATCGGCCACGAATTCAATTCGTTCCGGTTGCTGCTGCAGCTTGGTCTGATCGCGCTCGCCCCGTGATCGGAACCGTGAAGCGCGCCTAATTTGCCCGACCTCAACGTTCTAACCGACATTCCTGCGAAAGGCGGCGCGGCCAATACTCGCCAACCTCGGCAACATTATTTTCGTGTCGCAGTCGGCATCATGTGGGCGACGATGGTCTCGCTCACCCTGCCGGCCTGCTCTTATTTCCTGGGTCTCGCTGCCTCGCTCGCCACCGTCTGGGTGATCATCGCGCTGATGCTGGCCTGAGTCGCAACCATTGGCGATGGTCGCCTGATCGATCGCGCGCTTTCCTTACCTGTGCGGGAAGCGCGCGTGTGGAATCGCCGGCACACTGGCAAGAAGGCATGAACTACAAGAGCGTGAGCTACGCCGCTGCTTTGTTGCTGCGCAGGAATTCGCCCATGCGGTCAAGTGCTTTCAAGATGTTCTCGGTCGAATTCGCGTAAGACAGCCGAACATAGCCCTCGCTGAGAATGCCGAAGTCGGGCCCGCCGATGACGGCCACGCCGGCATCCTCCAAGAGCGATGACGCGAGCGCCTTCGCCCTCCAGCCCGTGCGCTTGATGTTGGGGAACGCGTAGAAGGCTCCCTTTGGCGTCGCGCACGACACCCCGGGCAACTTGTTCAGGCCCTCGACTACAACTTTGCGTCGCTTGTCGAACTCAGCGACCATCCTGTGCACCTCGTCCTGCGGACCCTTGAGCGCCGCCAGCCCCGCGTATTGCGCCGAGGCGTTGACGCAAGAATGCAGATTGACCGCGAGCTTGCGCGCGTAGTCGTAGAGCTTGCCGGGCCAGACGGCGTAGCCCAGGCGCCAGCCGGTCATCGCATAGGTCTTCGACCAGCCATTGAGCAGGATGAGCCGGTCGCGGATCGAGGGATAGGACAACAGGCACACGTGCACCTCGCCGTCGTAGACCATGTGGTCGTAGATCTCGTCCGACATGATCGCGACGTCTGGCCACTTCTCGAGGCCGGCGATGAGCTTATCGACTTCGCTCTTGGGCGTAACGCCGCCAGTCGGGTTGGCCGGCGAATTGAGTATAAGAAGCCGCGTTTTCAGTGTGATCAGCTTTAGCGTCTCTTCCGCCGAGAAGGCGAAGCCGTTCTCCTCGCGGATCGGCACCGGCACGGGCTTGGCGCCGGTGAACTCGATCATCGAGCGATAGATCGGAAAGCCGGGATCCGGATACATGATCTCGACGCCCGGCTCGCCGAACATCAGGATCGACATAAACATGGTCGGCTTGCCGCCAGGCATGATCATCACTGCGTCGGGGAGCACCTCGACTTTGAACCGCTTGTGCAGATCGGCGGCCACTGCCTCGCGCAGCGGCGGTATGCCGGTCGCCGGCGTGTAGCCGTGGTGGCCGTCGCGCAGCGCTTTCACCGCTGCCTCCACGACGAAGTCCGGCGTGCGGAAATCGGGCTGGCCGATGCCGAGATTGATGATATCGCGGCCCTGCGCCATCAGCGCATTGGCCCGAGCCAGCACCGCGAAGGCGTTTTCCTCGCCGATGCGGTCGAAAGCCGCGATGGTTTTCAGCATGGGTCACTCCCGACTGCACAAACTCGCGTTGGCGCGCAGTTCACCCGATCGGGCAAGGAAAATCAATTGACGGCTAGTTGTCACCGCCGTAACGGCCGCTCAGATCGCGCTTGAGCATCAACCGGATGAACGGATCCGGATCGTCGCCGATGTAATCGGGCCCGTTATAGACCGGCCCGGCGGGAAATAGGTTGGCGCCGCGATACCGCGAATTGTCGAAGACCGCGTTGGTCTGCGCGTGTCGGTGCTTGTTCGTTTTGGCGGCGTCGGCCGGCGTCGTAGCGATCAAAACAGAAGCAAGGCCGATGACCAGCAAGATGAGTTTGAGAAGCGTTTCCATGCATGCGCCCTTCCGGTGTTGTCGACTGCCTTACTCAATCGATGCGGCGGCACAAGGGCACAGCCGCCACGTCCGCCATCACAAGTCAGTGTCGGAATATTTGTAGCGGCCGGGGTTGATATCCACTTGCACCGAACGAGATAACGCGGGCGCGTGAGCGCGATTAATTACCTTTTCCTCGGCTCGTCCAACACGCTCGGCGAATTCCGCGCCGACGTCAATGCCGACTGGTTCGGTGCGGTGGCATCCGCGCTGAGCGGCGGCATTGGTTCGTTGCTGATCGCCGGCGTTTGGATGCTAATATTCCCTGATCTGCGCCGCATCGATCGTTTCGACCCGGCGGACCGCAAGCCTGTGGAGGCCTCAATGCACGTTCTGATCACCGGCGCTGCGGGGATGATCGGCCGCAAGCTCACCACCCGCCTGGCGATCGATCGGGCGCTCGGCAACCAGCCGATCGACAAGCTGACGCTGATCGACTTGTGCGTGCCAGAGCGGCCGCCAGGCTTCTCCAATCACGTCAAGATCCGCGCCGTCGACCTTTCTGTACCAGGCGCCGCGGAAAAGGCCGTGGCGGAGCGGCCGGACGTGATCTTCCATCTCGCTGGCGTAGTCTCGGGCGAAGCGGAAACTGATTTCGAGAAAGGCTACCGCGTCAACCTCGACGGCACCCGCGCCTTGCTCGAGACGGTGCGCGCGATCGTCGACTACAAGCCGAAATTCGTTTTCACCTCTTCGATCGCGGTGTTCGGCGCGCCGTTCCCGGAAACTATTCGCGACGACTTCCATCTGACGCCGCTCACCTCCTACGGGACGCAGAAGGCGATGTCCGAGCTGATGCTCGCCGACTACACACGTCGCGGCTTTCTCGAGGGCGTTGGCGTCCGCCTGCCGACGATTTGCGTGCGGCCGGGCAAGCCGAACAAGGCTGCCTCCGGGTTCTTCTCCGGCATCATCCGCGAGCCATTGGCCGGACAGGAGGCGACCCTGCCGGTTGCCGACAGCGTAATGCATTGGCATGCCAGCCCGCGCGCGGCGGTCGGCTTTCTCATCCACGCGACGGGGCTTAGCCGCGCGCAGCTTGGCGACGGCATTAATCTCACGATGCCCGGCGTCTGCTGCACCGTCGGCGAGCAAATTGCAGCGCTCAAACGCATCGCTGGCGACAAGGTGGTGGCCCGCATCCGCCGCGAACCCAACGCGCTGGTGGAACGCATCGTTGCTGGGTGGCCGCGTCGTTTCGACGCCAGCCGAGCGCTGGCGCTCGGGTTCACGGTCGAAGCTAGCTTCGACGAGATCATCCGCGCGCATATCGAAGACGAACTGGATGGTAAAATCGTGTAACGCTTGCTGCGGCGCAGCGCAGTCCTTACATTGTTATCTATGACGTACGTTGACGCCGCCTTTGCACCCCTCCGCAAGACCGGCCAGATCAAGATCCACGGCCCCGCCGCCTTCGAAGGCATGCGCAAGGCCGGGCAACTGGTCGCGCGCTGTCTCGATATGCTCGTTGACCATGTCGGACCGGGCGTGCCGACCGAGAAGATCGACAAGCTCGTGCTGGAATACGCGCTCGATCACGGCGCTCTTCCGGCGACGCTAATGTATCGCGGCTACAAGAAATCGACTTGCACTTCGCTCAACCACGTCGTCTGCCACGGCATCCCGGGCGACAAGCCGCTCAAGGAAGGGGATATTGTCAACATCGACGTCACTTTGATCCTTGATGGCTGGCACGGCGATTCCAGCCGCATGTTCGCCATCGGCGAGATCCCGCGCCGCGCTGAGCGGCTGATCGAGGTGACGCACGAAGCGATGATGCGCGGCATCGCCACCATTCGTCCCGGCTCGACCACCGGTGACATCGGCGCTGCCATCCAAAGTTACGTCGAGGCCCAGCACATGAGCGTGGTGCGCGATTTCTGCGGCCACGGCCTTGGCCGCCTGTTTCACGACGAGCCCAATATCGTCCACGTCGGCCGCGCGGGCGAAGGCATCGTGCTCAAGCCAGGCATGTTTTTCACGGTCGAGCCGATGATTAATTTAGGCCGCTCGCACGTTAAGGTGCTGTCCGACGGCTGGACGGCCGTCACGCGCGACCGCTCGCTGTCGGCCCAGTTCGAACACAGCGTCGGCGTCACCGACAAAAGCGTCGAGGTGTTCACCTTTTCCCCGGCCGGCCTGCATAAGCCGCCGTACCGCAAGTAGGTCCTCCCTCTTCGATTGCAGATTTCTGAACTACAATTCCTGTGGAACGTAGGGTTTTGGTTCATGGCAGCCAAGCGTGGCAGGGGCTGAGAACCTCTGGCGAGGCCGTCGGTGCCGCCGGAATGGAACCAAGGCAACCAGACAGCATGGCATGGAAAGGTTTGCGCGGCCGCTAGATGTATTTCGATATTTCGCCGAGGTAGACGATAGTGCTTAAGCGCGGTTGGCAGAACCTACTGCCGCACCAACGTGATGGGATTGGCGCTGTCGGGAACGCGGCGCCACGAGTTGCTGTCGAGCTCCTCGAAACGCCAAGGCGCCCCGCGCGCCGGCAGCAGCATGACTTCGTCGCCGTCGATCTTCCACTGCGTGAAATTCAATCGCGCAATTGTGGGATCGCAGCCGGGTTTGACCTTCAGCACCATACCGTCCTGCGCCGCCTCAGCCACGAGCGTCAGCTGGCACAACGGCTTGGGGCTATTGCCGCGCACAATCGCCCAGTCGCCCGCCACCTGATCGACTGGCTTCGGCGCCGGCGCGGCGCCGGCCGGACTTTGCAGAAACAGAACACCGATACCCGGTGTCGGCGCCTCGTAGATGCCGTCCTCGACCTCGCTGAATTCCACCAGCGCCTTGCCGCGCGCGTCGAGCAGATACAGCAAGTCGTTCTCCGGGAAATTCCAGGCGACGACATCGTTCGCCAACGGAAACAGCGTGCCACAGTTCTTGTCGAACTCGAGCTTGAAGCCGTTCGGCGTCGGATCGCTTTTCAGGGTCAGGCTGCAAATCTTGTCGCGGTCGGCGTTGGAGAATTCCCAGGTACCAACCACGGCCTTCGCCGACTCGTTCAGCGTCGGCGGCGCCTGCGCGTGCGCGGCGCCGGCCAGAAAGATCGCAGCAAGCCTGATCGCGAAGAGACGGGTCATGGTGAGCTCATAGCATCCGCGCGCCGCAGCCAGGCAATTAACGTTTCGGCGGATAGGGTGTTTCCGGCACTGGATTTAAGGGCGGCTTGCCGGCCACCCAGGCCAGGATGTTGTCGACCACCAGCTGATCCATGGCCGCGCGCGTCACCTCGGTCGAGGAGCCAAGATGCGGAAACAGCACGACGTGCTCCATCTCGAGCAATTCCTTGGGAACGTGCGGCTCCTTGGCGAACACGTCGAGGCCCGCAGAAAAGATGGTGCGGTTTTTCAATGCCTCGATCAGCGCGGCCTCATCCACCACCGAGCCGCGCGCCATGTTGATGAAGATGCCGTTCGGTCCGAGTGCCTTGAGCACTTCAGCGTTGATCATGTTCGCCGTCGCCGCCCCACCCGGCACGATCACCAAAAGCGTGTCGACGTCGCGCGCGATGTCGAGAAGCTTAGGATAGTACTTATAGCTGACGCCCGGCTGTTTGTTGCGGCTGTGATAGACGACCGGCACGGCGAAGGCCTCCAACCGGCGCGCAATCGCCCTACCGATGCGGCCCATGCCAACCATGCCGACGGTGCGGTTTCGCAGCGTGGCCTTGGTGAGCGGGTATTGCTTCTCGAGCCACTTGCCGGCGCGCAGATAGCGCTCGGCTTGAGGAAATTCGCGCACGGTGCATAGCAGCAGCCCGAGCGCGGTGTCGGCGACTTCCTCATCGAGCACTTCAGGCGTGTTGGTGACGACCATGCCATGCGCGCCTGCCCACTTAGCATCGATGTGATCGTAGCCCACTCCAAAGCTCGAAATCAGCTCAAGCTTGGGAAACCGTTGCATGAATTCCGGGCTGATGCGTTCGTTGGTATAGGCGACGGCGATCGCGCGGATCTTGTCAGCGACGGACTTGAGAAACGCCTCCTTATCGGTCGCGTCGATCAGCTTGTGCAGCGTGACCACCGGCTCCAGCCCGCCGACGATGACCGGCTTTTTTTGGCCGATCAGCAAGACATTCGGCTTTTCGCCAGCCATCTGTTACTCCTCACACCAAAGCGGCGACCGGGTTTTCGATTAGCATCCTGAACGCCTTCATGAGTTCGGCGCTGAGCGCCCCGTCCACAACGCGATGGTCGCAGGACAATGTGACCGTCATCTGGCTGATGAACTTCACACCTCCGTCTTCAGTTTCAACGGGCGCGCGGCGCGTTGAGCCCACCGCCAGGATGGTGGCGTGCGGCGGATTGATGATGGCGGAGAACTCGCGCACGCCGTACATGCCGAGATTGGATATGGCGCTGGCGCCACCCTGGTATTCGTTCGGCATCAACTTCTTGGCGCGCGCGCGCTCGGCGAGATCGCGCACCTCGGCCGAGATCACGGTGAGCGATTTCGCCTCGGCGTTGCGGATCACCGGCGTGATCAGTCCGCCATCGAGCGCCACCGCCACGCCGATATCGGAATTCTTGAAGCGCAGGATACGGTCTTCCGCCCACACGGCATTGGTGGCCGGAACGCGTTGCAGCGCCACAGCCCAGGCCCTGATGATGAAATCGTTGAGCGAGAGCTTGAACGCCGGCTGCCCATCTTGCTGTGGCGCCGCGGCATTCGCCTCTTCGCGCATGGCGATCAGCCGCCCGACATCGAAATCGGCGGTCAGATAGAAATGTGGGATCGTCTGCTTCGCCTCGACCAAACGCCTAGCGATGGTCGCGCGCATCGAGTCGACCGGTACCTCCTGGTAGGCGATGCCTTCGTACAGCGCCTTGACCTGCGCTGCGCTGGCGCCGGTTGCCATCGTAGCGCCGCGGGCCGGTACAGCCTTTTCCACATCGGCGGCAACGATGCGGCCGTGCGGGCCGGAGCCGCCGATGCGCGACAGGTCAATGCCGCGCTCGCCGGCGAGCCGTCGCGCCAGTGGCGTGACGAATGCGCCGGTCTGCAATCTTGCCGGTCCGTAATTGCGCTCCGGCGTTCGTACCTCGCGGAACGGATCGATGCGAGGATAGGCAAACGATGCGTTTGCGGCCGATACCTTTGGACCCTGGAATCCCGCCGGCGCGGAAATAACTGGTGTTTGTGGTGCGCTCTTCGGAATTTCGGCTGGCTTGGGCCGCAGAGCTTGCTCGGAGGCGGAAATCACCGCCACCACGGCACCGACCTTGGCCACTTCGCCGACCTGGAAGCGGATTTCGCTCAGGGTGCCGGAACTCGTCGCCGGCACTTCCATCGAGGTCTTGTCGGTCTCGATCTCGAACAAGTTGTCGCCCGGCTTCACCGCTTCGCCGGCTGACTTAAACCATTTTACGATCTTGCCCTCGGTGACAGTCTCCCCGAGCTGCGGCATCAGCACGTCCACGCGCTTCCCCCTGGCCTACCAGCTCACCGAAACGTATTGCGTTTCCATGAATTCCATCATGCCTTCGTGTGCGCCCTCGCGGCCGAGGCCGGACTGCTTGGTGCCGCCGAAGGGCGCCGCCGGATCGGACACCAGGCCGCGGTTGAGGCCGATCATGCCATAGTCGAGCTTCTCCGACACACGCAGGCCGCGCGACAAGTCCTCGGTGTAGAGATAGGCCACTAGGCCGTATTCGGTGTCGTTGGCGCGCTTGACTGCTTCGTCCTCACTTTTAAAGGTCTGTATCGAGGCCACCGGCCCGAAGATCTCCTCGTTCAGCATCTTCGCGTCGTTCGACACGTTGGTCAGCACCGTCGCCGGATAGAAGAAGCCAGGGCCGTCCGGCGTCTTGCCGCCGGTCAACACCTTGGCGCCCTTTTTCACCGCGTCGTCGACCAGTTCGATCACCTTGTCGCGCCCGTCCTTGTTGACCAGCGGCCCAAGATTGACGCCGTCGTCGAGGCCATTGCCCATCCTCAGCGCGCTCATCTTGGCGGTGAGCTTCTGGGCGAATTCGTCGTGTACCTTCTCATGCACGTAGAAACGGTTGGCCGCGGTGCAGGCCTCGCCCATATTACGCATCTTGGCGATCATGGCGCCGTCGATGGCAGCATCGATGTCGGCATCCTCGAACACGATGAAGGGCGCGTTGCCGCCCAGTTCCATCGACGGCTTGATGATGTTGTCGGCGGCTTCGTGCAGCAGCTTGCGCCCGACCGCGGTCGAACCGGTAAACGACACGACGCGCACTCGCGGATCGTGCAACATCGCGCTCACCACGGCACCGGCGCGGCGCGACGGCACTACGTTGACCACGCCGGCGGGCACGCCCGCCTCCTCGAGTGCCGGCATGAGCGCCAGCATGGTGAGCGGCGTGTCGGAGGCCGGCTTGAGTACCACCGGACAGCCGGCGGCGAGCGCCGGTCCGATCTTACGTGTGGCCATCGCGGCTGGGAAATTCCACGGCGTCACCAGCACGGCGATGCCGGCCGGCTTGTGGTGCGCGAGAATGCGGGCGCCCGAAGCTGGCGCGCGCGAGATCTCGCCGATGTTGCGCACCGCCTCCTCGGCGTACCAGCGGAAGAATTCGGCGGCATAGGCCACCTCGCTGCGCGAGTCGACGAGCGCCTTACCGTTCTCCAGCGTGATCAGTTTGGCGAAGCGCTCGGCGTCGCGCATGATCAGCTCGTAGGATCTGCGCAGGATCTCCGCCCGCTCGCGCGGCTTGCGGCCGGCCCAACCCTCGAAGGCCGCCGCAGCGGCGCCAATCGCGGCTTTAGCATCCTCGACAGTGGCGCTGGCGACGGAGGCGATCTTGCGCTCGGTCGCGGGATCGATCACGTCGAAGCGCGCGCCGTCCGACGATTTGCGCCATTTGCCGCCGATCCACAGGTCTGTCGGAACGTTGGCGAGCAGATTTTCGTACATGGCGATACCTCTCAACTTTCTCCGCTCATTCCCGCGCAAGGGCGAATTCAGACTCCCCGCATTTGCGGGGACTTACGGGTCGCTAACTGTTCAACGACCTGCGCACCGTCTCTGCGATGCGCTGAGGGCTCGGCAGCACAATATCTTCTAGCGTGTCGGCGGCCGGCAGCGGGATGTGCGGCGTGGTGATGCGTACCGGCGGGCCGTCGAGATCGTAGAAGGCCTCATCGGCCACGATCGACATGATCTCGGCGCCCCAGCCGCACAGCCGAGGATTTTCCTCAACCGTGAACAGCCGGTGGGTCTTGGCGACCGAGCCGAGGATAATCTGCGTGTCGAGCGGCACTAACGACCGCACATCGACAACCTCGCAGTCGATTCCGTATTCCGCCTTTAGCTTCTTGGCGGCCTCCAGCGCGCGCGGCACCATCAGCGCCAGCGCCAGGATGGTAGCGTCCTTGCCGGGGCGCACGATCTTGGCCGTGCCGAGCGTGTCGACGATCTCGCCGTCCCGCACTTCGCCCTTGGTCGGATAGAGCGACTTGTGCTCGAGGAAGATAACCGGATTGGGATCGCGCACGGAAGCCGCCAAAAGGCCGATGACGTCAGTCGGGTTCGACGGCGCTACGACTTTGAGGCCCGGGATCATCATGCACCAGTTCTCGACGCTTTGTGAGTGCTGTGCGCCGAAGCGCGAGCCGCCGCCGTTGCCGGTGCGCACCACCAGCGGGCATTTCACTTGCCCGTTCGACATGTAACGGCTCTTGGGAAACTCATTGGCGATGTAGTCGAAGCACACCGCAAAGAAGTCGGAGAACATGATCTCGGCGATCGGTTTCAAGCCGGTCATCGCCGCACCCATGGCGGCGCCAAGAATCGCCTGCTCGGAGATCGGCGTGTCGCGCACGCGTAAGGGCCCGAACTGATCGTAGAGACCCACCGTCGCCTTGAACACGCCGCCCGCCTTCCCCACGTCCTCACCGATGAACACAACGTCGGGATCGCGCTCCATTTCCTGAGCGATGCCGCGGATGACTGCATCGCGATAGGTCAATTCCGCCATGCCCAGCCTCCATCGGCGTAAACGTCGGTCGTGATGAGATCGACCGACGGCGGCGGCGCGGCCTTACAGGCCTCGGTGGCGTCATCGACAATCTTGCGCACCTCGGTGTCGATGCCGGCGACGGTTTTTTCCGGCACGCCGAATTGCAGCAGCCGCTCGCGATAGATCTTGATCGGATCACGCGACTTCCAGTGCTCGAGCTCGCCTTCGGGTCGGTACTTCGCCGGGTCAGCGCGCGAATGACCACTGTGCCGATAGGTCAGGCATTCGATCAGCGACGGCCCGCCATTGGAACGTGCCTTGGTGTAAGCCTCCTGCGCGGTGCGATAGACCACGTCGGCGTCGTTACCGTCGATGACGATTCGCTCGAGCCCATAGGCCGAGGCGCGGTCGGCCGCCGGCTGCGGCACCGCCGTCACCTCGGCGATCGGCGTGTATTCCATGTAGAGATTATTCTCGCAGACAAAGACCACCGGAAGCTTCCACACCGCAGCAAAATTGAGCGCCTCGTGAAACGCGCCGATGTTGGTGGTGCCGTCACCAAAGAAGCAAACCGAGACGTCCTTGTGGCCCTTGTATTGCGCGCGCCAAGCAGCGCCGCAGGCGATCGGCAGATGTGCACCAATGATGGCGTAGGAGCCCATGACGCCATGTTCGACCGAGGTGAGATGCATCGAGCCACCCTTGCCGCGCATCAGCCCGTTGTCGCGCTGCATCAGCTCGCCCAGCACCTTCTCGACGCTGACACCGCGCGCCAGCGTGTGGGCGTGGCCACGGTAGGTGCAGAAAGAAAGGTCGCCCTTCTGCATGGCGCCCGCGAAGCCCGCCGCCACCGCCTCCTGGCCGAGCGACAAATGGCTGGTCCCCTTGACCAGATTTTGCAGAAACAGGTCGAACGCCCGCTGCTCGGCTTCGCGGATCACCACCTGCGTCCGATACATTTCCAGACGCTTCGCCTCGCCAATATCGTCGTTCAAGCCGGCGCCGGCCTTAGCCTGTGCCCGGTCATTTGCTGTCGCCATATAAGTAATCCTCGGAGGAGTCGAATTCGTCCTTTGCTGGCCGCAACCTAGCCCCTCCGAGCGAGGCCCCGCAACTCTCCCTTATCATCCCTGTCATGCTGAGGGCCTTATTCGAGGGGGCCTTCGACCACACCTTCGCTGGTCGTGGATTGGCCCGCCCGGCGCTCGCGGTAAAGCAGATACAGTCCCGAGCTGATGACCATAGCCGCCCCGGCCATCGTCCACGTATTGGGCACATGGTCGAACACCAGGTAGCCTAGGATTACCACCCAGATCAGCTGCGTATAGACGAAAGGCGAGAGCACCGAAGCCGGCACCAGCCGGTGGCCAGCGATGAGGAAATAATGCCCGAGGCTGCCGAGGACGCCGATCATCACTAGCATAAGCGCAATAAGCCAGCTTGACGGCGTCTGCCAGACGAAGGGAATGACCGGCAGCATCACCAGCGCACCGATCAGATTCGAATAGAACAACGAGGTCTGGTTGGAATCGAGCTTCGACACGAGGCGCGTGATTATCGCGTATAGTCCGTAGCTGATCGTGGCGCCGAGCGAGAACAGCGCCGCCGGATGCACGCCGCCCAAACCGGGCCGCGTGATCAGCAGTACGCCCGCAAAGCCGAAGCCGATCGCACACCAGCGCCGCCAGCCGATCCACTCTCCCAACAATGGTCCGGAAGCGATGGCTACGATGAACGGGAACGTGAAGATGATTGACAGTACCTCGTCGAGTTGCATCCAGCGCAGTGCCAAGAAGTTCCCCGCAGTCGCAAAGAATAGCAGCACGGAGCGGATGATCTGGAGTTTAGGACTGCGCGTGCGCAACAGCCCGCTATGGGTAAAGGGATTGGACACCAACAGCGTCAGCAGCAGTGCGAAGGTGTAGCGCGCCCAGGTGATCTGCATGGTGTCCATCTGGGTGTTGAGATATTTGGCTGTGGTGTCCAGGCAGGCGAACAACGCCACTGCCCCGCACATCAAGGCGATGCCGGTGAGCCGCTGGCGGCGTTGCGATGCGTGAATGGCCGGCATCAGATAAATTGAATGTTCATCGATCCTTGATATACTGCGGATCGCAGGAGAAAAAGCAGCTTCCCCTTGAGATGTGCTAGTCACTTCAACGACCCATGAATGGCGCTCTCATCAAAGTTTTTGTGATCGCAAAATTTTTTTTGGCAGTTTGAGCTCCGGGCTTACCGGCTTTGGAGCGTGGTGCACATCTTGACGCCGTTGCAGTCGACGTTTCTGATCCCGGTCGAACGCGGTTGCCCGGTCCGCGATGCCTTGTTCGCCTGGCTGCGCTTTGGGGCCGCGCCGTTCGTCGAACAGCTTCGCGGCAATAAAAGTTTGGCCGGCGCGCTGGCCGCAATCAGCGCAGCGGTCGTCGGCGTTGTGCTGAACTTGTTCGTCTGGTTCGCGCTGTACGTGCTGTTCGGCCGGGTGATCGAGACGCATTGGGGCCTGCTGCGCTGGTACGCTTTCGATCCGCTTGCGCTCGACGTGCGCGCCGCTGCGCTGGCAACGATCGCGGCGCTGTTACCTGCGGACTGCATCGCGGGCTGATCGAGGTGGTGGTGGCGATGGCGGCGCTCGGCGCCGTCACGCGATATGTCCTGGGCTAGCGCTCACGCTTGATTGCACTCTCGTGCCAGCGCCGCAGCACGAGATGCGAAAGCGCCGACAGCACAAAGAAGATCGCGATGCCGGCGGCGGACAGCAGCAGCAGCGCCGCGAACATGCGCGGAATGTTGAGACGGTAGCCGGACTCAGCGATGCGATAGGCAAGACCCGAGCCGGCCCCGGCGGAGCCGGCAGCGATTTCCGCCACCACCGCGCCGATCAGCGAAAGCCCACCCGCGATGCGCAGACCGGCGAGCATTTGCGGCAGCGCCGAAGGCAGCTTGAGGTTCCATAGCACCTGCCAGCGCGAGGCTTTATACAGCTCGAACAGCGCGAACAGATTGTGGTCGACCGAGCTTAAGCCTAGCGTCGTGTTGGCGAGCACCGGGAAAAACGCCACGATCCAGGCGCAGGCCAGCACCGCCAAAGGCTGCGGCAGATAGATCAGCAGCAGCGGCGCAATGGCGACGATCGGCGTCACCTGCAGGATCACGGCGTAAGGATAGAGCGAATATTCGACCAGCCGCGACTGGTTGAACAAAATCGCCAGGCCGACGCCGCCGATCACTGCGAGCGCAAAGCCCTCGAATGTGGTGAGCAGCGTCACGAGCAGCGAATGCCAGAGCAGTTCGCGATCGACGATCAACGTTGTGAAGACGAGACCGGGACTCGGCAGCACGAAGGGTGGGATCGCGAATGCGCGCACCACAAGGTCCCAAGCGGCCAGCACCAGCGCTAGCACCAGGATCGGCATGCCGATACGGAGCGCGCGCTCGTTCATGTACCACTTCCCATGGCCTTGCCGAGCGTCTCCGCCACCTGCCGGCAATAACCCGCGTAATCGGCCGAAGTGCGAAAGCGCTCGTCGCGCGGATAAGGCGCCTGAATAGCGATGTCGGCGAACACACGGCCCGGACGCGGGGTCATCACCACGATGCGCTGCGACAGATAGACCGACTCGAAGACCGAATGCGTGACGAAGATCACCGTGCGGCGCAGCTCCTGCCAAACCTTGAGCAGATCGTTGTTGAGCCTGAAGCGGGTGATCTCGTCGAGCGCGGCGAACGGCTCGTCGAATAGCATCAATTGCGGCTCGGTCACCAGCGCGCGCGCGATCGACGTGCGCATTTTCATACCGCCGGATAATTCGCGCGGGTACGCTTGTGCGAAATCGGCAAGGCCGACCCGCTTCAGCGCCAGCGTCACCGCGGCGTGCGAACGTGCCTCCTCGGCGTGGGCAAGTTTAAGCGGCAACAGCACATTACCGGCGACGTCGGTCCAAGGCATCAGCGTCGGCTCCTGGAACACGAAACCGATGGGGGCATGGCCCGCCGGCCAATCCACCGCGCCGGCCGACGGTGCGCTAAGGCCGGCAACGATGCGCAGCACCGTCGATTTTCCGCAACCGGACGGCCCGAGCAACGAGATGAACTCGCCCTCGCGCACATCGAAAGTGAGGCCCGCAAGCGCGACGGTACCACTGTCGAACGTCTTGCCGACCCCGCGCAGCGAAACGATCGTCGAGCCTTCCGCGCTCATTTGGGCCGCAAGTCGGCGCCGACGCCCTTGTTGACGAACTGCAGCGTATAGGCGCGCTTGTAGTCGAGGCTTGGTTTCACCACGCCGGCGTGCACCATCTTGTCGAAGAAGCTCTTCCACTGCGCATCGGTCATCGCGCCAATGCCGAGCTTCACCGACTCGCCGGAATCGACGATGCCATATTCTTTCATTTTGGCGATGGAATTGGCGAGCATCGCGTCGGTCATTTCCGGATTCTGCTTCTTGATCAGCTCGTTTCCAGGCCGGCTGTCGCCGTAAATGTAATGATACCAACCGATGGCCGAGGCATCGACAAAGCGCTGCACCAGGTCCGGCTTTTTCTCCACCAGCTCGCGCCGCGTCTCGATCAGCGTCGAATAAGCGTTGAAGCCGTAATCAGCCAGGAGGAAAACTCTCGGCTTAAAATGCGCCTGCTGCTCGATCACGAACGGCTCGGAGGTGACATAACCCTGCATCGCGGAATTCTTGTCGGCGAGGAAGGGCTGCGCATTGGAGGTGTAGGGTTTCACCTTGGATTCGCTGAAGCCGTAATCCGACTTCAGCCACTGAAAATAAGTCGCCATGCCCTCCTTGGACACGAACAGCGTACGCGTCTTCAGGTCCTCGAACTTGCTCACGTCCGGATGCGCGATGAAGACCTGCGGGTCCTTCTGGAAACTCGCGGCCACCGCCACCGTCGGAATGTTGTGCTCGACTGCATCGAAGGACTGCAGCGAGTTGGCGCTCATGAAGAAATCGATTTTGCTAACCGGCAGCAGGATGCGGTTGTTGACGTTCGGCCCACCAGGCACGATCGTCACGTCGAGGCCGAACTTCTTGTACGTGCCGTCGGCGAGCGCCTGATAGAAACCACCGTGCTCGGCCTCCGCCACCCAGTTGGTGCCGAAGCGGACCGCGTCGAGCGGCTGCGCTAAAGCCGCGCCGGCGGCGCACATGCCCAATAAAATTCCGGCAAACCTCAGCATCGGCTCACTCTGTCATTGCCGGCCCAGCGCGGGCAAGAAACCGTTTCGAGCCTTTCCAGCGTGTGCGCAATCCATCATTACGCGGCCAGTGCACATGCACCACCTAACAGATCCGATCCGCTGCGATCGGCGCTAGCCCCTCGGCCACTTTTGTGCCGATCGACAAGCCCTGCCCGTTCCGTCCCCGTCCGGGCGGGTCCCATTTCCAGATCCAACGGATGCGCGCACCCCAGGGCGCACCCGTGCGAATAGCTCAGTGCGCGGATTCGAGGCTCATCGCTAGCACGCGCGCGACGTGGGCCGCTTTACGGCCGCTGCCATCGTGAATCTGATGCCGGCAGGAGGTACCGTCGGCGACGATCAGCGCGTCTTCCGGTGCCTTCCGAACCGCCGGCAGCAGCGACAGCTCGCCCATCTTCATCGATACGTCGATTGTGGCTGAGTCGTAGCCGAAGCTGCCAGCCATACCGCAGCAGCTCGATTCGACAGTTTGCACTTCCAGCTCGGGCACCATCTTCAACACGCTCTCGACCGCGCCCATGGTTGCGAACGCCTTCTGGTGGCAGTGGCCGTGTAGCAACGCCTTTTTCGGCAACGCTCCAAGCGGCAGTTGCAGGCGGCCCGCGCTCCGTTCGCGCGCGAGGAATTCCTCCATGAGCAGCGATTGCGCCGCCAGCGCGTCGGCCGTGTCGCTCCTAATCAGCGCTGGTAGTTCGTCGCGGAAGGTGAACACACAGCTCGGCTCGAGGCCGATTACCGGCAGACCGCGCTGCACGTAGGGCGTCAGCGCGGTGAGCGTCCGCTCTATTTCGCGGCGGGCCTCATGGATCTGCCCGATTGCTAGGAACGTGCGGCCGCAGCAGAGCGGGCGTTCGTCGCCGTCGTCGGGCAGCAACGCGTGCACCCGGTAGCCGCCGGCGGTGAGCACGCTCAGCGCCGCGTCGAGATTTTCCCGCTCGAAGTAGCGGTTGAAGGTGTCAGGGAACAGCACGACCTCCGGCATCGGCGTCTCGCCGGCAAGGCCATAGGCCCAGTCGGAGCGGTCGCGATAGATGTCCGAGCGCCATTTGGGCAGGCTGCGCCGTGCCGCGAAGCCAGCGAAGGTCTCCGACAGCCGTCGCAGCGTTGGGCTGCTGTCGCGCATGTTGAACAGCCATGGATGCCTGGCGGCGAAAGGAGCGTAGCGCGGCAGAAAGCCGACCAGCCGGTCGTGCAGCGAGAAGCCGCGCTTGAAGCCGCGCGCCGCCATTACCTCTATCTTCATACGCGCCATATCCACGCCGGTCGGGCATTCGCGCCGGCAGGCCTTGCAGGAGACGCAGAGAGCGAGCGTCTCGGCCATTTCGTCGGAGGTGAATGCGTCAGGGCCGAGCTGTCCGGTGGCGGCAAGCCGCAGCGTGTTGGCCCGCCCGCGCGTGGTGTCGCGCTCATCGCGGGTGACGCGGTAGCTCGGACACATCACGCCGGAGGCTAATTTACGGCAGGCGCCGTTGTTGTTGCACATTTCGACCGCACCCTGGAAACCCCTGCCGGAGCCGGGATAGGCCGACCAGTCGAGATGGGTGGTAATCATCTCGCCGCGATAGCCAGGCGCGTAGCGGAATAGATTGCGGTCGTCGAATTTGGGTGGGCGCACCACCTTGCCGGGATTGAACAGGCCCTTCGGATCGAATCGGTCCTTCACCTCCTCGAAGGCGCGCGCGAGCCGCGCGCCGAACATCGGTTCGTTGAATTCCGAGCGCACCAGCCCGTCGCCGTGCTCGCCGGAATGCGAGCCCTTGTACTCGCGAACCATGGCAAACGCCTCCTCGGCGATCTCGCGCATGGCACGCACGTCCTTCTCCAACCGCAAATTCAGGATCGGGCGCACGTGCAGGCAGCCGGAGCCAGCATGCGCGTACCAGGTGCCGCACGTGCCGTGCTTCTCGAAGATCTCAGTGAGCCGGCTGGTATAGTCGGGGAGATGCTCGAGCGGCACAGCGCAATCCTCGACGAAGGAGACTGGTTTGCCCTCCTCCTTCATCGACATCATAATGTTGAGGCCCGAGGTTCGGATGTTGGTGATCGCGGCCTGCAGGTCGCTGTTGAGGACTTCGATCATGCCACCGTATTTGGCGCCGCTGTTGTCCCAGTTGTAGCCGAGGTCGCCTATCCGATCCTTGAGGCGGCGCAGCCGGCGCAGGTTCTCCTCGTGATCGTCCTCACCGAATTCGACCAGTAGGATGGCCGCGGGCTTGCCACGCACAAACTGATCTAGTGCCGGCTGGAACATCGGGATAGCGCGCGCAAGCTCGATCATGGTGCTGTCGACCAGCTCGACCGCGATCGGCCCGAGTTCCACGATGTCGCGCGCCGCCTCCATGGCGCCACGGAAGCTGCCGAAATGGCAAGCGCCGACCGCGCGGCGGCCGAGCAAAGGCGACAACTTCAATTCGATGCGCTCAGAAAAGGCGAGCGTGCCCTCTGAGCCGACCAGCACGTGCGCCAGGTTGATGTTGTTCCGGCCGGGGACGAGCGCGTCGAGATTATAGCCGCCGACGCGGCGCTGCACGTCCGGGAAGCGCGTGGCGATTTCCTCGGCTTCGCGCGCGCCGATGGCGAGCAGCTCGGCGGCGAGCGGCCTCAAGGGAGCCTGCACGTCGTTGGCGTTGCCAGCGATACGACCGAAATGCGCCAGCGTGCCGTCCGCCAGCATCGCCTCAATGGAAATGACATTGTCGCGCATGGTGCCGTAGCGCATCGAACGGCCGCCGCAGGAATTGTTGCCGGCCATGCCGCCGATGGTGGCGCGCGAGGAGGTGGAGATGTCGACCGGGAACCACAAGCCGTGTGGCTCAAGCTGCCGGTTCAGTTCGTCGAGCACGATCCCGGGCTCGACCGTGCAGCGCGCGCCCTTGACGTCGAGCTCGAGGATGCGCGTGAGATATTTGGAGCAGTCGACGATCAGCGACTCGCCGACCGCTTGCCCGGCCTGCGAGGTGCCACCCCCGCGCGTCAGCACGCTGACGCCCTCGGCGCGAGCTACGCCGATGGCGCGCTCGGCCTCTTCGACGCTGCGCGGGGCGACCACGCCGACGGGCATGATCTGGTAGTGCGAGGCGTCGGTGGCGTAGCGGCCGCGGCTGAAGCGGTCGAACTGCACTTCCCCAGTTAATTCGGCCTTTAGCCGTCGCTCCAGGCCGGGCATTACCAACGCCACGGCGTTTTTCCTTGCTCTTCCTCGTTTAGCCTATGCATAGAGGGCTTGTTTGCCGTGCACAAAATCGCTTGACCGCAATGTTGCATTCATAGTTCAACGCCACAAGCGCCGCGCCCACCGGGCACGGTCCACGAAAATCTTACAAGAGCCGCGGTTTAGGAGCGAATGCCCATGGCTAAGAATTCATCGCGCGCGGTCGGACGTCATTTTCTGCACATTCCCGGTCCAACCCCACTGCCCGATCGCGTGCTGCGGGCGATGGATACCCCGATCATCGACCACCGCGGGCCAGAGTTCGCCAAGCTGGCCAAGAAGTGCCTTGAGGGCATCAAGACCATCTTCAAGACTAGCAACCCGGTCATCATCTACACCGCCACGGGAACCGGCGCCTGGGAGGGTGCACTCACCAACACGCTGTCGCCCGGCGACAAGGTACTGATGGTGGAAACCGGCCAGTTTGCCACGCTATGGAAAAAGATGGCCGAGCGCATCGGCCTCAAGCCCGAATTCATCGCCACCGACTGGCGGCACGGCGCCGATCCGAAGGCGATCGGGGCCAAGCTGCGCGAGGACAAGAACAAGGAGATCAAGGCGGTCTGCATCCTGCACAACGAGACCTCGACCGGCGCGCTCACGCCCGTCGCCGACATCCGCAAGGCGATCGACGCCGCTAACCATCCGGCGTTGTTCATGGTCGACACCATCTCTTCGCTCGCCTCCACCGATTACCAGCACGATGAATGGGGCGTGGACGTCTCCATCGGTGGCGCGCAGAAGGGTCTGATGTTGCCGCCCGGGATGTCGTTCAACGCGGTTAGCGACAAAGCGCTCGCTGCCAGCAAGACCGCCAAGATGCCGAAGTCGTTCTTCGCCTGGGACGACATGCTCGACATGAACAAGGTCGGCTTCTTCCCCTACACGCCGGCGACTCAGATGCTGCACGGCCTCGTGGTTGGCATCCAGATGCTGCACGAAGAAGGCCTGGAGAACGTGTTCGCCCGGCACCACCGGCTGGCGGAAGCCACACGGCGCGCAGTGAAGGCGTGGGGCCTTGAGAACCTCAACAAGAACGTTGCGCAGTATTCGCCGACCGTTACCGCGGTGATGCTGCCGGAGGGCCATGACGCCGACAAGTTCCGCGCGCTTGCGCTGGAGACCTTCAACATCTCCTACGGCTCGAGCTTTGGCCAATATGCGGGCAAGTATTTCCGAATCGGCCACCTCGGCGACATCAACGACACCATGTTGATGGGCGCCTTGTCCGCCACCGAGATGGCATTGGCGCTTGCCGGCGTGCCGCACAAGAAAGGCGGCGCGCAGACGGCAATCGATTATCTCGTGTCGGCGCACAGCGCCACCGCCAAGCAGGCAGCAGAGTAAGGAAGATTATAAAGAGTTGCCAATGGCCGGCCTCGTGCCGGCCATTTCTTTTTGGCTAGGCGGCCCGCGCCCAATCGTTGACCTGCAGGACGTGGGCGACGAAGTCCGAGATTGCTTTCAGCGTTTCTTCCGGCTTGTCGAGCTGCGGCGAGTGGTGCGCGCCAGGCAGCAGCACCACCTCGACCGGACAATAGCATTCTTGTTGCGCCGTCTCGATTTGCTTGATCGTGCCACATTGGTCGTCTTCGCCCTGCACGATCAGGACCGGCACGCGGATGTAGGCGAGATATTCGGTGATATCCCATTGGCGGAAATTGGGATCGAGCCAGGCGCAATTCCAACCCTTAAAGGCGTTCTCGACGTCGGCGTGCCAGCGCGCCAGACGCGGCCTGAGGTCGCCGGTCTCGTAAGCCTCGCGCGCCTCCTCGATGGAGGCGATGCCAATGTCCTCGGTGAAGAAATGCGGCGCCATCAACACCAAGCCGCCGACGCGATGATCCTGGTGGCTGCCGGCATAGATGGCCGCGATCGAGGCGCCGTCGCTGTGGCCGAACAGGAGCCCGCGCCGGAAGCCGATGGCGTCAAGTAGCTTCGGCAGCGTTTCGCGCGCCTCGTCATGCATGTAGCTGAGCAGGCGAGGCAGCTTGACTGGACTCGATTTCCCATAACCGGCGCGTGAATAGACGAAGACGCCGGCGCCGGTCACGGCCTGCAACTTGTCAGGAAAATCACCCCAAAGGCCGACGCAGCCGAGGCCTTCGTGTAGCATAACGATGGTCGGCGCGGCGTCAGGGCGCGACCCGATCATGCGGTATTCCAGACGCTCGGCGTCGATGTCAAGGAAGCCAGAGTCGGAAAGGGTCATCGCACGTCTCTATCGTTTCGAGAGTTAAAGACGTGGATGGCCGGGTCAAGCCTAACCATCACAAACGCTAGACCCGCCCCTCCGAGCGCAGCTTGAAGCGCTGGATCTTGCCGGTAGCGGTCTTCGGCAATTCGCTGCGGAACTCGATCCATCGGGGGTACTTGTAGGGCGCCAGAAGTTGCTTGACGTGATCCTGCAGGACGCGCGCGAGCTCATCGCTCGCTTTGTCGGGCTGCTTGAGCACCACAAAGGCCTTCGGCTTGATCAGTCGCTCCTCGTCGAACCAGCCGACCACCGCCGCTTCCAGCACTTCCGGGTGCGAGGACAGCGCTGCCTCCACTTCGAACGGCGAGACGTAGATGCCTGACACTTTCAGCATGTCGTCCTGCCGCCCGGCGCAAATGTAGTAGCCTTCCTCGTCCTGGAAATATTTGTCGCCGGACCGGGTCCACTCGCCTTGGAAGGTCGTGCGCGACTTCTCGCGGTTGTTCCAGTACATGATCGCGCTGGTTGGGCCGCGAACGTAGAGCTCGCCGAGCTCGCCGCGCTTCACCGGTTGGCCGTCGTCGCCGACCAGCTTGATCTCATAGCCGGACACCGCCTTGCCGGTCGTGCCGTATTTAGTCGCGCCCGGCACGTTACTCAGATAGATGTGCAGCATCTCGGTGGTGCCGAGCCCGTCATTGATATCGACACCGTAGCGCTCCTTGAAACGGCGCGCGATCTGCTCGGGCAGGGCCTCGCCGGCGGAGATGCAGCGGCGAAATTTCACTTCCGATTTCTGCGGCGCGCTGGGACTCGCGAGGAACGCGGCGTAGAAGGTCGGCACCGCGAAGAAAATCGTCACCGGATGGTTGCGCAAGACCGCGGCGACGCCGTCAGGGGTCGGCCGCTCCGGATTGAGGATGACAGTAGCGCCAGCCGACAGCGCGAATGTCATAGCATTGCCGAGGCCGTAGGCGAAGAACAGCTTCGCCACCGAATGCACTACGTCGGTCTCCCTGATGCCGACGATGGGCGCGGCATAAAGATCATTGGTCAGCTTCAGGCTCGCATGAACGTGCACCGCGCCCTTCGGCTTGCCGGTCGAACCGGAAGTGTAGAGCCAGAACGCTATGTCGTCCGCAACGGTCGGCGCGGTGTAGTGCTCCGGGTCGTCGGCACCGATGATGTCCTCGAACAGCCGGTAGCCGTGCGGATTGCTGCCGGAAACGATGACATGCTCGAGGTCCGGTGATTCATTGATGATCCTCTCGAAGCGCGGGAACAGCACCTCCGATACCACCAAGCACTTGGCGCGGCTGTCGGCGAGCATAAAACGGTAGTCATCCTCGGTGAGCAGCGTGTTGACAGGCACAGCGATGATGCCGGCCTTCAGGCAGCCGAGGAACGCGGTCGGCCAGTCGATGGTGTCAGTGAGCGCGATCAGCACGCGCTCCTCGCGCCTTAGCCCGACACCGCGCAGCGCGGCACCGAAGCGGGCGACGCGCTCGGCGAGCTGGCCGTAGGTGAGCGTGCGCGAGCCGTCGATGTAGGCTGGCTTGTTGGCGCGGCCGGCGGTGAGATTGCGTTGCAGAACGTCGGCGGCAAAATTGTAATCGCGTGGGACCAAGCCCATCTGTTCGGCAGCTTGCGATTCAGCCGCGCGGGCTTGCGCTTGAGCCATGTTCCTACCCCAGGAATGCCCTTATCATGCGGCGGACCAAGCGCCGCAAAATCGGGCCTCGTAATCAAAGTCATGATACGCCGACACTCGGCCATGACAAAAGTCAATCTTGGAGGGAGTTCTAGCTCATGTTGTTCAGCCGCGACCGCATCCTGACCACCCATGTCGGCAGCCTGCCGCGCAATGAGAAGCTGTCCGACCTGCTGGTACGCCAGGAAGCGGGCGAGAAGCTCGATGCCAAGCTGCTGGCCGATGAAATGGACAAGGCGGTGCGCCATGTCGTCGATAAACAGGCCTCCGCCGGGATCGATATCGGCAATGACGGCGAGCAACAGCGGGTCGGCTTCCAGACCTATGTGCCACAACGCATGAGCGGCTTCGGCGGCGTGTCGAAGCGTCGGCGCGGGCGCGAATTTGAGGAATTTCCCGAACTGGTAGCGAACTTACTGCGGCGCTTCCCGCACGTCAGCAAGCAGCAGAACGCGCCGGAATGCCAGGGCGAACTGAAATATCTCGATATCAAGCCACTGCAGAGCGAGATCGCGCGGTTCAAGCGCAGCGCGCAGGGAAAATTCGCGGAGCAATTCATGACGGCGCCGTCGCCTGGCATCGTTTCGTCGACGATGCTCAATGCCTATTACGAGACGCACGACGCGTATCTGACAGCGATCGCGAGAGAGATGAAGAACGAATACCAGGAAATCCACAAAGCAGGGCTGATCCTGCAAATTGATGCGCCCGATCTCGCCATGGATCGTACCATGCTCTATCGCGATCTCGACGATAGTGGCTTCGTCAAGGCGGTGGAGCGGCACGTCGCCGCGATTAATTCGGGAATCGAGGGCATCCCGCGCGAGCGCGTGCGGTTGCACGTCTGTTACGGCAATTGGGAAGGCCCGCATATTTATGACATCGCGCTGGAAAAGATCCTGCCCGCGCTCTATCAGGCGAAGGTCGGCGCGCTGTCGATCGAGTTCTCCAATCCGCGCCATGCGCACGAATACTCCGCCTTCAAGAAGCATCCGCTGCCGAAGGACATGTTGCTGATCCCGGGCGTGGTGGAGACAACCTCCAATTTTGTCGAGCATCCGGAAGTCGTGGCGCGCCGCATCGAGGAGGCCGTGCGTGCGATCGGCGAGCGCGAGCGGGTCATCGCCGGCACCGATTGCGGCTTCGGCACCTTTACCAATCGCGAATGGGTGATCGAGCCGACGGTGTGGCTGAAGCTGCGTGCCATCCGCGAAGGCGCTTATATTGCGTCGGCGCGGCTATGGGGACGCAAGGTGGCATAGCCAATTGTTTATTCCTTTTTTTCTTTCCCGCGTTGGACTGGGGCTACCTCCCGACATTTCAGCGGCGGCAGAATTATTGGGCGCCGCCGATCCGTCCGCCGGGCGCCTCAAGACACTCGCCCCTCAGCCGTTCAATTAAGATAGGATAATATTCAGAATACCCACCGCCCGTCGCGCCATTGGCAAAAACATTGGACGGCGCGCTGAATTTGCCGCCCGAGCAGCCTATAATGTCACCACGATGTCTCCGGCCATAATGGCCGGCCAAGCTAATAAGGAGGACGCCATGGACGAGAGAACACGCGAGCCCGTACACATCCGCGCCGAAGACATTAACCCACGCTACAATTGGGGCCGCCATCTGCCGGTGCTCGGTACCATGGGCGTCGATTTCGAGGAGCGCGTCGACTACCGCCGCATGCACCGCTACCGACTCGGCCGAGCGCAAGCGGCGCTAGAAGCCTCTGACCTCGGCGCGCTACTCCTTTTCGACGACAACAACATCCGCTACGTCACCTCGACCAAGATCGGCGAATGGGCGCGCGACAAGCTGTCGCGCTGGGCGCTGCTCATCCGCGGCCAGGATCCGATCTTGTGGGATTTCGGCTCGGCAGCCGTGCACCACAAGCTCTATTCGCCATGGCTCAAGCCGGAGAATTGCAGGGCCGGCCTTGTGGGCTTACGCGGCACAGTGGATCCAGCATTCGGCCTGATGAAGCGGCACGCTGAGGAGATGTTCTCGCTGATGAAAGCCGCCGGCGTTTCCAAGATGCCGCTCGGCGTCGACATTATCGAACCGCCGATGATGTTCGAGCTACAGAAGTGCGGGCTGACCATCAAGGATGGTCAGCAGCTAATGCTGAGCGCGCGTGAGGTCAAATCGGCCGATGAAATTGCGCTTTTGAACCGTGCCGCTGCCATGGTCGACGGCGCCTATGATTTGGTCAACGAGAAGCTGCGGCCGGGCGTGCGCGAGAACGACATCGTCGCCGAGGTCAACAAGTTCCTCTACACGCACGGCTCCGATGACGTGGAAGCGGTCAACGCGATTTCCGGCGAGCGCTGCAGCCCTCATCCACACAACTTTACCGATCGCATGATCCGCCCGGGCGATCAGGCCTTCTTCGACATCCTGCAATCCTTCATGGGATATCGCACCTGCTACTACCGCACCTTCAACGTCTGCCGCGCCACGCCGGCGCAGCACGACGCCTACAGGAAGGCGCGCGAGTGGCTAGACAACGCCATCGATCGCATCAGGCCGGGCGTCTCAACCGCGCACATCGCCGAGGTGTTTCCGAAGGCGCATGAGTTCGGCTTCCCCGATGAGATGGCGGCCTTCGGCCTACAGTTCGCGCACGGGCTCGGGCTGAACCTGCACGAGCGGCCAATCATCTCGCGCGTGGTGTCGATGGATCACCCAACCGAGCTCAAGGAAGGCATGGTGTTCGCCATCGAGACCTATTGCCCGGCAACAGACGGCTATTCCGCCGCGCGCATCGAGGAAGAGGTCGTGGTCACCGACAAGGGCTGCTGCCTCATCACGCTGTTCCCGGCGGAGGAGTTGCCGATCTCGGCGCGGTACTAAGCGCGATCACATTCCGCTCGCCCGCACGGAAGCGGGGACCGAGATCTTTAAAGACTGGTTTCTCGCTGACGCGAGAATGAGTGGATGTTGTGCCGCTTTCATCACATCTTTGAAAGCGAGGCCCACGAGCGGGATCTTGGCGGTAACCAGAAGTCCGCCGATGAGGGCGAAATGATCGTGAAAAGCGGGGTGATCGGATTCATGGGGCTCACTCGGCTTGAAGTCAGGGCGATGTTGCCAAGCTCATGGGTTTTGCGTCTGGCAATGCCGTGCTCGTACGGTTATGCGCTCACCTTCTGCCGTAGATGCGGAAAGCGCTGGCTCAGCAATGAGCCCGGATAGTAAGTTGGTTGGAACGCCGGGTGCGAGCGGATGTTATCGAACCAGGTGACTACGCGCGGCAGATCTTGCCAGTCCGGCATGCCGAGGTCGTCCATGCGCACCAGCGCCGGCATGATTGTGATGTCGGCGAGGGTTATGTCGCGGCCGAGCAGCCAGGGTCCGCCGCTCTTCTCGATCTCAGCGGCCATGCGCAGATAGCTGCGGCGTAGGCGGTCAAGCGCGGCATCCATTTCCGCTTTTGGGAAGCCAGTTTGCCCCATGGTCAGCATGAATTCGCGCCGCAATGGTTTCGACTCGGCCATAGCTCCGAAACTTTCACGGCTCATATTCTGGAAGCTCGGCAGGAAGGCCAGGTTGAAGGTCGGCACGCGGACTGCTGCAGCAGGCATCTCGTCGGCAAAATGCATCAGCGCACGCATGCGGGCGCGCGCGACCGGGTCTTCTGGGGTGAAACTTATCTCGGGCGCGATTTCATCGAGATATTCGGCAATCACGGTGGAATCGATGACGATCTTGCCGTCGTGATCCAGCGTGGGTACCACCCCATTCGGATTGAGCTTAAGGTAATCAGGCTTGAGCTGGTCGCCTTCAAGTAGATTCAGCTTGATTTCATCGAACGGAATCTTCTTGCCGTTGAACACAAAGCGAACCCGCTGGCTGCAGGTCGATTGCGGGGCATTGTACAACGTGAAGCTCATTTATGTTCTGTATCCTCCCATTTTACGCTGGAAATGATGCGCATTTGAGCGGAACAAATCTACTTGAAATTTACACGCAATTTACTTGAGAATGACGCGCGCGGCCGTTTCAGTAGTTTGGTGCGCAGCCGCCGTTCTTTCCTCCCTTAAGGCTGAGATGGCGGCGTGAATCCTCCACCTTACGCACAGGGCCCCGCAAGGGGCCCCTTTTTTGTGCGCGGAGCGGCGCATCACTCCAAGCCAGTCGGCACGTTCTTGTTTTCCGGCGTGAGCTTCATGCCAGCGGCGAGCGCCATGGTCTCCGCGAGCGCAGCAAAGTCCTTGTTGAGATATTCCTTTGGATCTTTCTGGAGCATGGCGGCGCCGAAATGGCTTTGTAGCACCTCGCGCGTGGCCGCGGTGACCGGCATCGGCACGTCCATCTCGCGCGCAAGCTCGAGCCCAAGATCCAGATCCTTGCGCAACAGCTCGGGCGTGAAGGTCGTGGTCCAGTCGAGATTGACCAACGCCGGCGACTTGTAGCGGGTGAACATTGAGCCCATCACGCCATTATTGAGGAAGGATAAGAAAGCATGGCGTGGCACGCCCATCTTGTTCACCAGAAGCGTGATCTCGATCAGGTTCTCGATCACCACTCCGAGCATGACGTTGTGCGCGATCTTGCAGATGCGCGCGAGGTCGCCGGCGCCGACATAGGAGACGCCCTGCGGAGCGATCACCTCCATGAGCGGAATGATCGCCTTGCAGGCGGCCTCCTCGCCCGACACCACTGAGGAAAGCCGCCCAGCCTTGATCACCTTGGCATTGCCAGAGACCGGAGCGCAAACGTAATCACTGCCGCGCTCCTTCAGCCTTTTGCGGATGTCGGCGGATTCCTCGACCGAGATGGTCGAGCAGTCGACTGCGACCCTCGGCGCGTTGCCGCCGGAGAGCACGCCCTCCTTGCCGAAATAGACCTCATCAAGGTCCTTGCCCTCGGAGACGATGGAGAACACCACGTCGCAAGCGCCGAGGTCGGACAGTTTGTCGACGATCTTGCCGCCTTTGCCGGCCAGCGGCTCAGCCTTGGCGCGGGTGCGATTCCAGAGGGACACTTTGTGGCCGGCCTTGAGCAGACGTTCCGTCATGGCGAAGCCCATGCGTCCGGTGCCGATCCAGCCGATCTTTTGCGTATTCTTCGACATACTATTCCCCTTCAAGACAACGCTTCGCGCCCGCAGGCTGTGGCGGGCGTTTAGCCGGTCTGACAGCAATGCGCCAGCGCCAAAACCCAATATCTGCTGATCAGGCTGCGTGCTTGTAGTGACTGAGGCAGGGGCATTATCCTGCAAAAAAACGCCGCCGAAAGGCCCGCGCTGAAGGGGCGGCGCGGGGAGGAGCCCCCAATAGCGATGCCGAACGCGGTCAACACCCTTGGTGTGACAGGTGAGTCGGTTCCATCGGTCGGCGACCGGCTGCGCCTTGTCGCCCGCAGTGTGTTTCCGTTCATGGTGGTCGGCGGCATCTGGGAGATCGTGGCCTGGGCCGGAGTATTCCCGCACCGCCTATTCCCGACGCTAGAAGAGGTGGCGCAGACTTTCGTACATCTGACGTTTTCGGGTGTCCTGCCGCATCACGTCGTCGAGACAGTGCTTCGCCTGCTCGCCGGCTTTGCGTTGGCGGGGGTATTCGGTGTGACGGTCGGCGTGCTGATGGGACGGTCGCGGCGCGCCGAGGATATCTTGCTGCCGCTAGTGTCGATCTGCGCGCCAATCCCCGGCCTAGCCTATGCGCCACTGTTCCTGCTCTGGTTCGGATTGGGCGACATGTCCGCCGTGCTGCTGGTCGGCTTCGTTTCGGCGTTTCCTGTGATCTTCAACAGCTGGACCGGCGTGAAGGCGGTGAAGGAGATCTGGGTGCGCTCTGCGCAATCGATGGGCGCCGACAATCGGCGCTTATTCCGCCATGTAATCCTGCCCGGCGCACTACCATACATCCTAACCGGCCTGCGGCTGGGCTTAGCGCAAGCCTGGCGCATCTTGGTAGCGGTGGAGATGCTGGCCGCTGTGCCCTGGGGGCTGGGCTGGATGATCTTCGGCTCGCGCAAGTTCCTTAACACAGACATCATGCTGGCCGGGATCGCCGTGATCGCCATCATCGGCCTCGTTCTGGAGAAGTTCGCGTTCCAGAAGATCGAGGACTACACGGTCGTGCGATGGGGGATGGTCACCGCATGAGCGACGACGGCCAACGCACGCGCTCGCTGATCCGCGCCTTCCTCACGCTTGTGGTTGCCGCGGCATGCTACGAGGCGGCAGCGCGCAGCGGTTACTTCGCCCCTGCACTGCTCCCTACGATCCCGACCGTCGCCAACACCCTATGGTCGATGCTGGCCGACGGAAGCATGATCGAGCATGCGGCCTTCACACTCTACCGTGTGCTATTCGGCTTTGCGCTGGCGGTTGCCGTCGGCATTCCTCTCGGCATCCTGATGGCGCGCTTCCAGCGCGTGGAAAATTTCTTCCTGCCGCTGGTGAGCGCCCTCATGCCGATTCCCTCCTTCGCGCTGGTACCGCTGTTCATGCTGTGGTTTGGCATCGGCAACCTCACTGCCATCCTGATCGTGTTCTACGCAGCGACCTTCCCCATGATGTTCAATACCTGGTCGGGGGTGCGCTCGGTCAATCCACTGTGGCTGCACGCGGCCAGCACCATGGGTGCCGACGAGCACAAGCTGTTCTGGAAGGTTATCATCCCGGGCGCCTCTCCTTTCATCATTACCGGCATGCGGCAAGCCTTCCTGCGCTCGTGGATCGCGGTGGTCGGCGCCGAGATGATTGCTGCCTCCGACTGGGGGCTCGGCTGGGTGATCTTCGACGCCAAGGAATTTCTCAATACCGACATCATGCTGGCCTCGCTCGTCGTAATCGGCGGCATCGGCTACGTATTCGAGCGTCTGGTGTTCGGCTCGCTCGAGCGGGCGACCGTGCTGCGATGGGGCATGATGCGAGCAGTGAAAGGTTAGCAATGGCGGAGAACGATCCTATTTTGACAACGGTGGATGCACGCGGCGTCGCATACATCACGCTTAACCGGCCCGAAGTCTACAACGCCTATAACGGCGAGCTGATCCAGGCGCTGCTTAAGGCCTACGATGAGCTCGCCGGCCAAAAGCTGCGCGCCGTGGTCATCAGTGGCAAGGGCAAGAATTTCCAGGCCGGCGCCGACATCAACTGGCTCGACTCGACACGCCGCTGCTCGCCGCAGGACAATTTGCGCGCCTCGCGCATGACCGCGGAAGTGGTGCAGCGGCTCAATCTGCTCCCTGTGCCGACGATCGCGTTGGTGCACGGAGCCTGCTACGGCGGCGGCACTGGTATTATCTCGGCCTGCGACATCGTCATCGCCGCCGACAATGCCACCTTCTCGATCGCCGAAGTGAAGATTGGCGTCGCCGGCACCATCATCATCCCCCAGCTCAATGACGCTATCGGCCTGCGCCAGGTGCGTCGCTACGCGCTCACCGGCGAGCGTTTCGACGCACAGGAGGCGCGCCGCATCGGCCTTGTGCACGAAGTGGTGCCGCTTGTCGAACTCGAACCCGTCGGTGAGCGCATGGTCGAGCACCTGCTCTCCAACGGACCGGAGGCAGTGGCGGCGACCAAAATCTGCGCGCTGCGTCATGCCTGGAGCCATCTGGATGAGGCGGCCTTCGCCGGTTTAGTGGAAAGCCACTCCGCCAAGCGGCAATCCGAGGAAGCCGCGGAAGGATTCGCTGCGTTCCTAGGCAAACGTCCGGCGCGCTGGATTCCGGTGCAGACGAAGAAATAGAAACCAGTATGTTGCCTATCGAAATACGCGATGTGTCGCTCATCTACGACACCCCCGGCGGCAAGGTGCCGGGCGTCAAGGACGTCAGCCTCAACATTCAGGCATCCGAATTCTTCTGCATTGTCGGCCCCTCCGGCTGCGGCAAATCGACCCTACTCAATATGATCGCGGGTTTCCTGACACCGGCCTCTGGCGAAATCCGCATCGGCGACAAGGCTGTCACCGGGCGCGGCATGGACCGCGGCGTGGTGTTTCAGGACTTCGCGCAGCTTTTCCCCTGGCGTACCGCGCTCGGCAATGTCTCGTTCGGGCTAGAGATGAAGGGTGTGCCCAAAGAGGAGCGCGAGAACATCGCCCGCGAGCAGCTGCGGCTGGTGAAACTGGAGAAGTTCACTGGCTCGTTCCCGCATCACTTGTCCGGCGGCATGCAGCAGCGGGTCGCCATCGCACGTGCGCTCGCGTACAATCCCGCGGTATTGTTGATGGACGAGCCGTTCGCAGCGCTTGACGCGCTGACGCGTGACGATATGCAGCGGCTCCTCTCCGAGGTCTGGCGGGAAACGCGCAAGACGGTAATTTATGTAACCCATAACGTGGCGGAGGCGGTTTATCTGGCCGATCGCGTCGTGGTGATGACGCCGCATCCCGGTACCGTGAAAACAGTCATCAAGATCCCGCTGCAGCGGCCGCGTGACCCGCTCAGCGCGGAATTCGTCGCATACCAGAAGGAATTGCTACAACACCTCGAACGGGGTGATAGCGAGGGCACGGCAAGATCCGTCAACGGCAAAGCCAAGGGTTAAGGAAGGACGAAAATGGTCCCGTTCAAGAAAAGAATGACCCGCCGGCAGGCGCTGGTGGCAAGCGGCGCCGGTGCGCTGGCGGTGTATCTGGGTGCGAAGCCTGCCGTGGCGTTGGAGACGGTGCGCCAGGGTTACCAGACCAACATGTGGGGGATGCCGACCTATTACCTGCTGCGCTCTGGCTACCTGGAAAAGCACGGCCTCAAGTTCGAGGAATTCGCAGTGCCATCCGGCAACCTCACGATGCAGCAGATGGTCGCGCGTCAGGTCGACATGGGCACCTATGCCGGCCCCTCGTTTGCGATCGGTGCCGATAAAGGCGGCCTCGTCGCCATCGCCATGATCGAATATGTCGGCAAGACCGCACGCGTGATGGCGCGTAAGGATCTTGGCATCACCAAGGTCGAGCAGCTCAGAGGGCTGAAGGTCGCGAACCAGACCGGCTCGTCCACCGGCAACATCTTCGTCGACCAGATCGCCGTCAAGGCTGGCTTGAAGAAAGGCGACTATCAGGAAGTACGCATGAACGTCGACGACATGGTGGCGGCAATGGCCGCTAAGACCGTCGACGCCATGTGCAATGTCGAGCCCTATAACGCAATCGCGGAGGCCGATGGCCTCGCCGTGACGATCTCGGAATTCGACACGTTTGATAAGCTGCCGGTGTTCATGGCCGCGACGCCGGAATTCGTGCAGAAGAGCCCGGAAACTGTGGTCGCCTATCTGAAGGCCTGGCTCGATGTCGCTAAGGATTTCGAGAACAACCCGAAGAAGGTGTCCGACACGATCTATACGTTCTACACCTCGAAGGGTTACAATATGTCCGTCGACACCTTCGCCAAGGCGCTGGCGCGGGTGGAGGTGCAGCCCGGCTGGCCTTCCGACATCGTGCCTTATATGCAGAAGCAGTCCGAAATTCTGCTCAACGAGAAAAAGATCAAGGCGATCCCAGATTGGAGTAAGGCGTTGCGCACCGAATTCCTCAAGCAGGCAAGCGCCTAAAGACCTTTTGACACTCTCGAGGCCGGCGTGCCGAGCGCCGGCCTTTCCATGACACTAGCATCGGAGATTGAAATGTCAGGCGCAAGCAATCCCCTCACCCAGACCGGGGAGCCCGTCACCTGGAATTTCAAGCTGCTAGCGCAAAATGACCTCGGCGGCTTCGGCGGCATGGGCGAAGGGATGTCCATCACCATCGCCAGAGACGGCAGGCGGATCATCTGGCTGGCGCATGAAAGCGCGCCGAAAAATTTCACCGGCGTCGACGTCTCCGACCCCCGCAATCCCAAGGTGGTGGTGCAGACCGAGCTGCCGAAGCCTTACATGCGGTCCAACTCGCTCGAATGCTCCGCCAACAACATCATGGCGGTGGCCTATCAGACACAGAAGGTCGGCCAGCAGCCGGCGGGGCTCGAGCTGTTCGACGTCTCGGTTCCGGAAAAGCCGCGTTTGCTCTCATTCTTCGACTGCTCGGGACAGCACTCACGCGGCGTACACCAGTTGTGGTTTTGCGACGGCGAGTACGTGCACATGGCTTCGGGCGCGCCCGACTTTAAGCCGAGCCACCCGCTCGACGATCAGTTCTACCGCTGCATCGACGTGCGCGATCCGGCGAGACCGCAAGAGATCGGCCGGTGGTGGATGCCCGGCACCTCGGCGACCGATAACATCGCGCCTCCGCCGCGCCATCCGCTCGACAAGGGCTACCGCGCGCATAACACCAACGTCTACAAGCAGCGGCCAGACCGGCTCTACCTCTGCTACATCGACGGCGGCATGTTCGTGATGGACATCAGGGACAAGGCGAGCCCGAAGGTCATCTCGCACTGGTCCAATTCGCCGCCCTATACCGGCTTCATGCACACCGCCGTGCCGTTGTTCGACCGTAACCTCTTGCTGGTGACAGACGAGTCGACCGAGAACGCGGGCAAGGACTGGCCGAAGCTGATCTGGATGCTCGACATACGAGACGAAACGCATCCGGTGTCGATTGCGACCTGCCCGATGCCGCCAGTCGATGCCTACAAGAATCGCGGCGGCCGCTTCGGCGCGCACAACATCCACGAGAACGTGATGTTGCCGACGGCGTGGTATTCCGACCAGGTCGTGCTCGGCACCTTTTTCAACGGAGGTTTACGCGCCTACGACATCTCCAACCCGTACCAGCCGAAGGAGATCGCGGCCTTCGTGCCGCCGGCGCCGAAGGGCTCACCGGCCGGCGCGGTGCAGCTTAACGACGTGTTCGTCGACGAGCGCGAAATTGTCTACACGGTCGATCGCTTCACCGGCGGGCTGTACGTGCTGGAGATGGATTTCTAAGCGCTATCCCTACCCCGCCTAGGGTCTGAGTGAGCGGCCTGTAGGATTGCTGAGAATCGCGGTTAAGCCACCGAATCGCTGTCGCTGGGCAATCCGAACTCTCACCGCGAGGTGGGGGAGAGGTAAAGTAAGTTCATGATGAACGAACTCTTCCCCTCGCTCGCCGCCGGGCCCTTCGGGCGACGGTTGAAACGCGCGCGCGGGCACCGCATCCCGGTGAGCGTGATCACCGGCTTCTTGGGCGCCGGCAAGACCACGCTGCTGCGCGTGTTCCTCGCGATGCCAGAGGGGCAAGGCACCGCGGTGGTGGTAAACGAATTCGGCGCGGTCGGCATCGACGATGCGCTGGTGCGGTTGAGCGCCGATGATACCGTGCTGCTCGGCAACGGTTGCCTGTGCTGCATCACGCGGAGCGACTTGCAAATCACCTTGCGGCGCATGGTGATCGAGCGCGAGCGCGGCGAAATACCCTACTTCAAACGCATCGTCATCGAGACCTCAGGGCTCGCCGATCCGTCGCCCATCCTGCAGACCTTCGCCACCGACCGCGCGCTCGGCGAGGTGTTTCATCTCGAAACGGTGGTGACCGTGGTCGATGCGGTGACCGGGGCGGAGACACTTGGCTGGTCCACGGAAGCGCGCAAGCAGGTGATCCTCGCCGACCGACTGGTGATCACTAAGACTGACATCGCTGGCGCGGGCGCCACTGATCGCCTCGCCGTTCAGTTGCACACGCTCAACCCGGGTGCCGAAATCCACGAGGCGGTGAACGGCGCGCTCGATCCGAGCCGCATCACCGAGCCCGCTGCCGACGCGCGCAACGCATTCGTGGCCGAAGCGGAGCATTCGGACGGCATCGGCAGCTTCGTGTTCACGCAAAGCGCTCCGACGTCGTGGACGGCTTTCGCCAAGACGATGGAAATGCTGATGGCGCTGCGCGGCCAGGACCTGCTGCGTGTGAAAGGCTTTCTCAACGTTCAGGGCTGTGAGGGCCCGGTGGTGGTACAGTTCGTGCAGCATCTCGCGCATCCGCCGGTCGAGTTGACAGCGTGGCCGGACGACAACCGGCAGAGCCGAGTCGTCTTCATCACGCGCAATATTTCGGAAGCGCAGGTGCGCGAGCTGTTTGAGGCCGTGCGCGCGCTCGGCTGATTATTCGCGGTCGCGCCCGGAGATCTCCGCCTGCCAGGGGGCGACACGGCGTTCGACCCACCCGATCAGCCAGTTCAGCCCGATCGCCATCACCATTAGAATGATGATAGGCACAAACATCGTCGCGGTATCGAAGTTATTGGCCGAGTTGATGATGACCGCTCCGAGGCCCGAGATGGTGGTGAAGAATTCGGCGATCACCATCGCCACCACGGCACGGCCAACCGCCAGGCGGATACCGGCCATAATGTAAGGCAGCGTGGCCGGCAGGATGATTCGACGTAGGATGACGAGATCGGGCGCCACGAACGATTTGCCGACTTCGATCAGCGTCTTGGGCACCGCGACCACGCCGAGCCAGGTGTTAATGATGATTGGGAACAGCGACATCAGGAAGACCACCGCGACCTTCACCGCGAATCCGAGGCCGAGCCACAGGATCAACAGCGGCACTAGAGCCACCAGCGGCATGGCGTAGCCGGCAGTCACATAAAGCCCGAGCGCCGCCTCTGCAACGCGGAAGCGACCGACCACCAGGCCGACCGGAATGCCGACGACGATGGCGAGCCCGTAACCGAGCACGAAGGGCCGCAATGAGTCGTATAATGCGGCGCCTAACTGGCCGCTGATCAAAAGCTCCCAGAAGGCCGCGGCGATGGCAGTCGGATAAGAGCCGAACACTGGGTTGATCTGCCGGCCGACGATTTCCCAGATGATGAGCACAACGGCGACCGAGGCGACTGTGATAACCCACCTCGGGGTCTGGCGCCGCTCGGCGGTCTCGTTGTTGGATACCGCGGCCGACTTCTTCTGGGGCTCGGCGATATCGGCCATCAGTGTACCGTCGGCGCGGAATGCAGCATGCGCCAGATCTTATAACGGACTTCGTTGAACTCAGGCAGGCCGCGCACGATGCTCAGATCCCCGCGCGGACGCGATAAGGGCACTTCGACGATGTCGTCGACACGACCACTCTGCATGACCACGATGCGGTCGGCGATCAACACGGCTTCGTCGAGATCGTGCGTGACGAACAGAATGGTTTTCTTGGTGCGGGCGTGGATTTCCAGCAATTCGACCTGCAGCGTCTCGCGCGTCTGCGCGTCTAGCGCGCCGAACGGCTCGTCCATCAGCAGCACCTTGGGATCAATCGCCAGCGCACGAGCGATGCCGACGCGCTGCTTCATGCCGCCGGACAATTGATGCGGGCGGCGGTTTTTCGAATTGCCGAGGCCCACGAGGTCGAGATATCTCTCCGCCGTCTCGCGCAACTGCTTGCCGCGCACACCCTTCATCTCCAACCCAAACATGACGTTTTGCATGGCGTTCATCCAGGGCAAGAGCTCGGCGTGCTGGAACACCATGCCGCGGTCGTGGCCGCAGCCGCGCACCTCGCGGCCATCGACGGTGACGCGGCCGCTGTTGGCCGGATCGAGCCCCATCGCAACACGCAAGGCGGTGGTCTTGCCGCAACCGGACGGCCCGATCAGCGCCACGATCTCGCCGTCGCGCACCGCGAAGCTAACGCGGTCGAGCGCCTGCACGTGATGCACTTCGTTGTCCACGTGCAGTGTGAAGTGCTTGGAAACTTCGACGAAACTCACCTCACCCATGCCGGCTCCCTAATTCGCCATCGCGGACGGAAAGAAACGCAACTACTTTCCTGCCAGTTTCAGGGCCTTCTCACGGATTTCCGGCGCGGTGACCTTGGCCAACGGAATCGGCTCTTTCAACCTGCCCGCCTTGATAAGCTGCTGCTGCATCCAATCGAGCTTGTCCGCCGGGATTGGCAGGTCGGCATCGACGGCGTGATGGGCGACTGCGTCGTCATAGACGAATT
>Ga0207788_1000002_pt1 | contig 47224 bp, 38 predicted proteins | sample LuqExpMetageno79_FD_187836 | JGI IMG/M metagenome (GOLD analysis project Ga0207788, IMG submission 187836) | Tropical forest soil microbial communities from Luquillo Experimental Forest, Puerto Rico - Sample 79 (SPAdes) | ecosystem: Environmental > Terrestrial > Soil > Tropical forest ... | reverse complement strand
ATCGTCCAGCTCGCAAGCCAGAGAATCTTCTTTTCCAATTCGCGCAGGATGTCGAGCTTACCGGCCATAACGCCTAGTTTAATGCAATTGGTGCGCACTCGAAACAACGGCGGCGCCGAAGATTCACTTCTAAAACAGCGACAACGAAAAACGATGCATCGATCATGCGTTTTAATCGATGCGGCACCGATTGGTTGTTGGCGGCGGGAACGTATGCTGGGTTTGGACGGTTCCCGCGAGTTCCATACCCGCCGGCGTCACACATCCACCTTTAGGGCGGCGATGAAGGCTTCCTGCGGGATATCGACCTTGCCAAATTGCCGCATGCGCTTCTTGCCTTCCTTCTGCTTGTCGAGCAGCTTTCGCTTGCGCGTGGCGTCGCCGCCGTAGCACTTGGCGGTGACGTCTTTGCGGAACGCGCGCACGGTCTCGCGCGCAATGATCTTGCCACCTATCGCGGCCTGGATCGGCACTTGGAACATGTGCGGCGGGATCAGCTCCTTAAGCTTCTCCGCCATGGCGCGACCGCGGCTCTCGGCGCGGGTGCGGTGCACCAGCATGGCGAGCGCGTCGACCGGCTCGCCGTTCACCAACATCTGCAGCTTCACCAGGTCGGCTTCACGGTAGTCGGTGAGATGATAGTCGAACGAGGCATAGCCGCGCGACACCGATTTGAGCCGATCGTAGAAATCGAACACCACTTCGTTGAGTGGCAGATTGTATTTTACCATCGCTCGGTTGCCGACATAGGTGAGCTCTTTCTGCTCCCCGCGGCGATCCTGACAAAGCTTGAGCACCGAGCCGAGATATTCGTCGGGCGTGAGGATGGTTGCCTCGATCCAGGGCTCGTGCATCACCTCGATGTGGTTGGGGTCCGGCATGTCCACAGGATTGTGGATCTCGTGTTCTTTGCCGTCCGTCGTCTTTATTTTGTAGATGACCGAAGGCGCGGTCGCGATCAGGTCGAGATTGAATTCGCGCGACAGCCGCTCCTGGATGATCTCGAGGTGCAAGAGGCCGAGGAAGCCGCAGCGGAAGCCGAAGCCGAGCGCGACTGATGTCTCCATCTCGTAGGTGAAGCTCGCGTCGTTGAGGCGCAGCTTGCCCATGGCGGCGCGCAGGTCCGCGAAATTGGCGGCATCGACCGGGAACAGTCCGCAGAACACGACGGGGATCGCCGGGCGGAAACCGGGCAAGGGAGCAACCACCGGAGTACGGTCGTCGGTGATGGTGTCGCCGACGCGCGTGTCGGCGACCTCCTTGATAGAGGCGGTGAGCATGCCGATCTCGCCGGGGCCGAGCTCGTCGACCGGCAGAAGCTTGGGCGTGAATACGCCGGTGCGGTCCACCTCGTAGGCGGCGTTGGTGCCCATCATCAGGATGCGTTGGCCTTTCTTCAACACGCCGTCGACAATGCGCACCAGCACGATGACGCCGAGGTAGACGTCGTACCAGCTATCGACCAACAGCGCCTTCAGCGGCGCTTGATGGTCACCCTTCGGCGGCGGCAGGCGAGTGACGATCGCCTCCAGCACCTCGGGCACGTTCTGCCCGGTCTTGGCAGAAATCTCAATCGCGTTCGAGGCGTCGAGCCCGATCACGTCCTCGATCTGCTTCTTCACCGCCGCCGGATTGGCGGCCGGCAGATCGACCTTGTTGAGCACCGTCACAATCTCATGGCCGGCGTCGATCGCTTGGTAAACGTTGGCAAGCGTCTGCGCCTCGACGCCCTGGCTGGCGTCCACCACGAGCAGCGAGCCCTCGCAGGCGGCGAGTGAGCGGTTGACCTCGTAGGCGAAGTCGACGTGGCCGGGGGTGTCGATCAGGTTGAGGATGTAGTCATGACCGTCGCGTGCCTTGTACTGGAGCCGCACAGTCTGCGCCTTGATGGTGATCCCGCGCTCGCGCTCGATGTCCATCGAATCGAGCACCTGCTCCTTCATCTCGCGCGCCTCCAACCCACCAGTGAGCTGGATCAGCCGGTCGGCCAGCGTGGACTTGCCATGGTCGATATGCGCGACGATGGAGAAGTTGCGGATATTATTGATCGGAACGGCCGTCATCGCGCGGCAGATAACACTCGGGGTGCGTCGCTTCAAGCTTGCTGCGTGGACGGATCCTGCCACCCCATGCGATAGAACCGCTAAATGCGCCTGCTTCAGCCCATCAATGCCTTGCGCTCCGCCCTGATTGATCCGGCGCGGCGCGAGCGCAGCGTGCTACTGGCGCTCGCCGCCTACACATTGCTGTGGGCGCTCTACGGCACCATCACCAAGTCGAGTCAGGGCCTCAGTCCCGATATGACCGAGCTCGTCGCATGGTCGCGCGATCTCTCGTTCGGCTATTTCAAGCATCCGCCACTCGCCGCCTGGCTGGTACGGGCATGGTTCAGCCTACTGCCGGTCGCCGAGTGGTCGTACTACCTGCTAGCGATGCTGATGCCGGCGCTTACGCTGTGGATCGTGTGGCAGGGATCAGCGGATTACCTCGACGTCGAGAGGCGCCTCGCCGGCCTCGCACTCCTAACGCTAGTGCCGTTCTTCAATTTCCATGCGCTGAAGTACAACGTAAACACCGTGCTGATGCCGGTTTGGGCGGCGACCTCGTTCTGGTTTCTGCGTTCGTACCGGACGCGCAGCGCACTTTATGCAGCGCTCGCCGGTATTGGCGCCGCCGCCTGCATGCTCGGCAAATACTGGTCGGTCTTTCTCATCGCCGGTTTGATCGTCGCGGCTTTGGTAGATCGGCGCCGGCTCGATTACATGCGGTCGCCCGCGCCTTACGTGACCATCCTCGCCGGCGCGCTGGCACTGTCGCCGCATCTCGTCTGGCTGGTCCACAACCACTTCGCGCCGTTCGGCTACGCCGTGGCCATCCACGGCGCCAAGCCGCTTGCCGCGACGGTGGTTGGCGCGATCGGCTATCTCATCGGGTCGTTCGGGTATGTGGCGGTGCCAGTGATCATCGTGCTGGCTGTTGCGCGACCGGCTGCGGCGACCATCGCTGACATTATCTGGCCGGCTACAGTCAAACGCCGGCTGGCGGCCGGGGCGTTCTGGGCACCCTTGCTATTGCCGGCCATCGCCGGATTGGCGAGCGGCACCGAGATTACGTCGTTGTGGTCGATGCCGGCCTGGTCGCTGTTGCCGGTACTGCTGCTGTCGTCGCCGGCGGTGAAGTGGCGCGACATCGATACCTGCCGCGTCTTGGCGGCGGTGGTCGCATTGCCGCTGGTGATGCTGATCGCCTCGCCGGTAATCGCCATCATCGCGCAGCGCAACGGAGCCAATCCCACGTCAGCGCAAGCCGAATTGCTTGCAACCGAAATCGAGCGTGAATGGCGTGGCTTGACCGACCAACCGTTGCGCTTTGTCGGTGGCGACGCCGATCTCGCCTATGGCGTCGCGACCTATGCTGCCGACCGCCCGCGCGCGATCACCGACATGCCGCAGCCAAGCATGCCCGAGCTAGCACAGAGCGGCGTCGTGTTCGTTTGCTTTGCCGAAGACAGCGACTGCGACCGCGCAGTTCTGCAGAACTTTCCGCAGCTGCAACAGTTGCGCGCCACGCAGATTGAGCTGCGTCGCGATTTCCTCGGCATTGCCGGCAAGCCACGGCGCTACACGATCCGCATCATGGCCAGACAGCGCTAACCGATATTAATAACGGTAGTGATCGCTCTTGAACGGACCTTCCTGCGGTACGCCGATGTAGGTCGCCTGCTTGTCGGTGAGCTTCGTGAGCTTCACGCCAATCTTGTCGAGGTGCAAACGCGCGACCTTCTCGTCGAGGTGCTTGGGCAGCGTGTAGACCCTGTTCTCGTACTTGGCGGGATTGGTCCACAATTCGATCTGCGCCAGCGTCTGGTTGGTGAAGGACGACGACATCACGAAGCTCGGATGCCCCATCGCGTTGCCGAGATTCACCAGCCGGCCTTCTGACAACAGGATGATGCGCTTGCTGTCCGGGAATTCGACCTCGTCGACCTGCGGCTTGATGTTGTGCCACTTCAGATTGCGCAGCGCGGCGATCTGGATCTCCGAGTCGAAGTGGCCTATGTTGCAGACGATGGCGCGGTGCTTCATCTTGCGCATGTGCTCGATGGTGATCACGTCCACATTGCCGGTCGCGGTAACGAAGATGTCGCCGCGCGGCGCCGCGTCCTCCATGGTGGTCACCTCGTAGCCTTCCATCGCCGCCTGCAGCGCGCAGATCGGGTCGATCTCGGATACCATCACACGACAGCCAGCCTGGCGCAGCGAAGCGGCCGAGCCTTTGCCGACGTCGCCGAAGCCGCAGACCATCGCTACTTTGCCGGCCATCATCACGTCAGTGCCGCGACGGATGCCATCGACCAACGACTCGCGGCAGCCGTAGAGGTTGTCGAACTTCGACTTAGTGACGCTGTCGTTGACGTTGATCGCCGGGAACAACAGGCGACCTTCCTTGGCCATCTGATAGAGCCGGTGCACACCGGTCGTGGTCTCCTCGGTGACACCGCGGATATTCTTCGCAGTCTTCGAGTACCAGCCGGGCTGCTCCTTCAGCCGCTTTTTGATGGCGGCGAACAGCACTTCCTCTTCCTCGTTGCCCGGATGCGCGAGCACGCCCGGATTGCTCTCACCCTGCATGCCGAGGTGCAAGAGTAGCGTCGCGTCGCCGCCGTCGTCGAGGATCATGTTCGGCGAGCCGCCGTCCGACCATTCGAAGATGCGGTGCGTGTAGTCCCAATAGTTTTTCAGGCTCTCGCCCTTGATCGCGAAGACCGGGACGCCGGCCTGTGCTATCGCGGCGGCGGCATGGTCCTGCGTCGAATAGATGTTGCATGAAGCCCAGCGCACCTCAGCGCCGAGGTGCGTGAGCGTTTCGATCAGCACCGCAGTCTGGATCGTCATGTGGAGCGAACCGGCGATACGGGCGCCGCGCAGCGGCTGCTGTGGCCCGAACTCCTCGCGCGTCGCCATGAGGCCCGGCATTTCCGTCTCGGCGATGGCGACCTCGTTGCGCCCCCAGGCCGCGAGCGAGATGTCCTTGACGACATAGTCACCGGCTTTCGGCTTGGGCTTGGCGGTCGCAGTCATGGAAGGTCCTTTGCAGCACGCGTGAATGACTTGGTTTTCGGCCCGAGCCTATATCAGGCCGTTGCCAGGGCTGCAACGCATATATAAAGATTTCTTTATGTGATATCCGCGGGCTAGTCTTCTTCGCCGAAGCGGCTTGCAACCAGCGCGGAGAGCGCCGCGACAGCGACCGCAGCCGCGTTGCCCGTGGCCCTGATGGTGACGGTTGTGCCGGGCCCTGCCGCCAGCATCATAAGACCCATGATTGAAGTACCGCCGACCGTCTCGTGACCGCGGGTGACGGTGATCTGGGCGTCGAATTGCTCGGCGCACTGCACGAACTTGGCGGAGGCGCGGGCGTGCAGTCCCTTCTTGTTGACGATCTCGACATCGCGCACGACCGCGCCGACACCGTCGGATGAACTGCTCTCCGCCGGGGGAGCGGTCATTTACCAGTGAGCACCCGGCTGGCGATGGTGCAGTATTTGCGACCGGCTTCCTGGGCAGCGGCCACCGCCTGCTCCAGGGGACAGGTTTCGCGCACCTTGGCGAGCTTAATCAGCATCGGCAGGTTGATGCCGGCGAGCACTTCCACATTGGGCTGGCTCATGACCGAGATTGCGAGGTTGGAGGGCGTGCCCCCGAACATGTCAGTGAGGATGGCGACGCCGTTGCCGCTATCCACGCGCTTGACGGCTTCCAGAATGTTCTTGCGACATTGTTCGACGTCGTCGTCGGGACCGATGGTGACAGCTTCGATCTGGCGTTGGGGACCGACAACGTGCTCCAGCGCTGAGCGGAACTCGATGGCGAGGCGCCCGTGGGTAACAAGTACGAGGCCGATCATCCCGAACTCCCCGCGGGCGCTACGCTGCGCCGCACGAACGGGGGCGCATTGAGGCCCATCCGAGGGCCCGTTGCAAGGGCCTTGGCCACTATATAAGCTCTGTGCTGCACTGCGAAAAGACGGGGTCACAGGGCTCTCGCAAGGTGGGTTCGTGCGCCGGCGATCCTAGGGCGGCTATGGTTAATTTTCTTTAACCTCCGCTGCGGACATACCCGCCGATCCCAGAAAGGCAGCCACCATGGGCAGGGCTGGAAGGCCCGAGGCCACCACCAAACGGGGCAGGGACACACCTTCGAGGATGATATTTCCCGCCTCAGGCAGTGGAAGACGGGTTGCGCCTTCGGCCGCCAGGTCCACCACCAGACCAACTGCTGCCAGCGGCTCATAGGGCAGGCGTCGAATACCAAGGCCACGGATTTCGATCAGTCCGGCTAGTTCTGCGGCTGGCCGCACCAAAACGCGCCCTGCGCACGCTGCGACATGGGCGCGGTCGTCGGCCACCAAGCGGGCAAAGGGCAGGACCCCCTGCGTGGCCGCCAGAAGCAGATCCCAGACGAGCCGCGATTTGCCCGAGCCGGCGGGGCCGCGGATCAGCGCCGCCTTCCGCCCGAGCAGCACGGCGGAGGCATGGATGGTTGCCGCGTCGGCCGCCATCACATTGTCGGTAGGCGCACGATGAAGCGCGCGCCCAGCACGCAGGGCTGCGGACCGGCACTGGTACGGTTCTCGACCCAGATGCGGCCGCCGTGCGCTTCCACGATCTGCTTGGAAATCGACAGGCCGAGGCCGGAATTCTGCCCGAAGCCCTGGTGCGGCCGGTCGGTGTAGAAGCGTTCGAAAATCTTATCCAGCGCTTCCGACCGAATGCCGGGCCCATCGTCGTCTACCGCGATCTCCACCTCGTTCTTGAGCCGGCGGCAGGTGATGCGGACCTTGCTGCCGGGCGGCGAGAACGAGCGGGCGTTGTCAAGCAAATTGCTGATCACTTGGCCGAGGCGCGAATCGCGGCCAGGCACCTTGAATGCTGCCGGACCGCCGCCTTGGAAGCTGAGCGTCACGCCGACATTGTCGGTATGGATTTCGTTCGCCGCAGTCACAAGCGCGTCGAGCAGCTTGGCAAGGTCGACAGTGGTGGCTTCCTGGCGCTGTAGTTCAGCGTCGAGGCGGCTCGCGTCGGAAATATCCGAGATCAGCCGGTCGAGTCGTTTGATGTCGTGCTTAATAACCGCAAGCAGGCGCGCGCGACTCTCCTCGCTTTTCACCATCGGCAGCGTTTCCACCGCGGAGCGAAGCGAGGTGAGCGGATTCTTCAGCTCGTGGGCGACATCGGCCGCGAAACTTTCGATCGCCTCGATGCGTGTGTAGAGCGCATTGGTCATCTCGCGCAACGCGCCGGAGAGTTCTCCGATCTCGTCGCGGCGGCGGGTGAAGTCAGGGATTTCGATGCGGCTGTGGATACGCCGGCGCACGCGGTCGGCGCCGTCAGCGAGCCGGCGCACGGGGCCGGCGATGGTGCCGGCGAGCAACATCGACAGAACCACCATGACGCCGGCTGCGACCAGAAACACCTTGACGATGGCAAGCCGCTCGGCCTCCACCATATCGTCGATGTCGGCGCCCTGCGTCGACAGCATCAGCACGCCGCGCACTGCGCGGAAGCGCTGCACTGGTACAGCCACGGAAACGATAACCTCACCGCGATCGTTGATGCGCACCATGCTCGCGTGCGTGCCCTCGAGAGCGCGCTGGACCTCTTGGTAGCCCTTTCCGTTCTCCGGCCCGAGTTCCTTATAGAGCGGTAAGTCGCCGCGCCCGAACCAACGGCGGATGGCGATGAAGGTACGCTCCATCAAACCCGGGCGCTCGGTATCCGGCGGCGACAGGTCGAAGCGCAGCACGTCGCCGCGGCCGTAGAGATTGCGGCTGTCAAGGATCAGCACGCCGTCGCGGTCATAGATGCGTGCGCGTGTCTTGGTTGGCGACACCAGCCGGCGCAACACCGGCGCCACGCGCTCAGGATTGATCGGAAATTCGGTGCCGGATTGCAATTCGTCTGAAGGCCCATAACTTTGACCTGCCTGCAGTTCGAGCAGGCGCTCGGGATCGATGGTAATTGAGTCGGTCTCCACCGTTGCCGACGCGGCGATCGCGCCGGCGATGATCTCGCCCTGCACCAGCAAGCTCTGTACGCGCGCGTCGATCAGGCCGGCGCGGAATTGCGAGAGGTAGAGCACGCCGGAGACCAGTACGACCAAGCCGGCGAGGTTGAGGAAGACGATACGGCGGGTGAGGCTGGAGAAGCTTTGCGAAACGAAGAACTGCCAGGCCGAGCGGAGCAGGCCGCGAAGCGCGTAACGCCTGCGCTCGACTTGCGGAGTCTCCGCACCGGGCGTCTCGGATACGGCTTTTTGCGCCAGGATTTCCTGAGTTCGGTCGAGCACGTCGTGCGATCCAGCCGGGTTGATCGTGCCTTGATTTTACCGCAAGCCGCGACGCTGTGTCAGTCCGCAGTCCGCCCGCATTATTAAATATGCGTCATGTTTCCTTGAAGCGGTAACCGACGCCGTAGAGGGTTTCGATCATCTCAAAGTCTTCGTCGACGATCTTGAACTTCTTGCGCAGGCGCTTGATGTGGCTGTCTATGGTACGATCGTCGACGTAGACCTGATCGTCGTATGCCGCGTCCATCAGGGCGTTGCGGCTCTTCACTACGCCCGGCCGCTGAGCAAGCGCCTGCAGGATGAGGAATTCGGTGACCGTAAGGGTGACTGGCTCGTTCTTCCAAGTGCAGGTATGACGCTCAGGGTCCATGCGCAGCTGGCCGCGCTCGAGGGCCTTGCCGTCGGTCTCCTTCGGAGCGGCCGCGTCCTTCGGCGCGGCGCGACGCAACACCGCCTTCACGCGCTCTACCAACAGCCGCTGCGAGAACGGCTTGCGAATAAAGTCGTCGGCGCCCATTTTGAGGCCGAACATCTCGTCGATCTCCTCATCCTTGGAGGTGAGGAAGATAACCGGGACGTCGCTTTTCTGGCGCAGCCGGCGCAACGTTTCCATACCGTCCATGCGCGGCATCTTGATGTCGAGGATGGCGAGGTCGGGCGGCGAGGTTTTAAAACCTTCGAGCGCAGAAGCGCCGTCGGTGTAGGTCATGATACGATAACCTTCGGCTTCGAGTGCCATCGAAACCGAGGTCAAGATATTGCGGTCGTCGTCGACGAGAGCGATTGTCGGCATCAAGCCCCTTTGGCGTGACGTTTCCGCCCCGTTTTCAACCCAGAAACTCGGTCTGAAATGTGGCCTCTTTGCAACAACTATGTGATTCGATTGCAAATTCAAGGCCATTTGGCGCAAGATCGGCAGGCTGGCAAATATGGTTTGCATGCGAGTTGTGCGTATAAAAGCTGACGGGCTTGGCCAGGAGCGGGACCATGAGCGAGGCTAGCCGTAATTCGCCGCTCCCTGGCGCCATGCCGGGCCGTATCCCGGAGAATGCGCAGCCACCGGCGGATTTTGCTCCACGCGAGGTCGCCAAATCACTGCTAAGGGCGACCCGCGCCGGGACTTTGGCGACGATCGATCGCAACGGCGGGTATCCCTTTGCCTCGCTTGTGAATATCGCGACGGATTTTGATGGAGCGCCCCTGATTCTGGTGTCACGCTTGGCGACGCACACCGCGAATCTGGAGGTCGATCGCCGCGCTTCGCTGCTGCTCGCCGAATATGGCAAAGGCGACGCGCTGGCGCATCCGCGGCTCACGGTGCTGGGCAGGTTTGCGCCCGTCGAGCACCAGAGCGGTGACGATGAACGCATCCGGCGGCGATTCCTCGCCCGCCATCCGAAATCTGAGCTCTATGCCAGCTTCGGCGATTTCGCATTCTGGCGCATGGCTGTCGTTTCCGCGCATCTTAATGCCGGTTTTGCGCGCGCCGCCGACCTCGCCGCGGTCGACGTGCTCACGGATATCGTTGACGCGCAGGCATTAATCGAGAGCGAGGCGGACGCTATTGCCCACATAAACGGCGATCACGCCGAGGCCTGCCGGCTCTACGCCACCAAATTGCTCGGCGCGCCGGACGGCAAATGGGCTTGTGTCGGGATCGATCCTGACGGCATCGAATTGCAGCAAGGGGGTACGGCGCTGCGGCTTGCGTTCCCGCAGCGCGTCACCGGGCCGGGGCCGTTGCGCAGCGTGCTCAAGCAATTGGTGGAGCAGGCGCGCGTCGCCTGACCGATGTCGTCTTTGGTTAACTCCGGCGGGCAGGCTCCGTCGGCCGATTCCGCCGGCATTTCGGCCATCAGCTGAGCGTCGGTTGCCGCTGCCGCGTCTCAATTAACCTTGGCATCGCGGGTGTTCGTGACTAGGGTCGCGCGGCCCGGAACGAGGGGCTATACTTAACGCTTTATAATCACGCCGGCCCTGGGCGGCCTGCGATGCTTGGCGGTCCTTGGTCCGCCTGTAGGGAGGAAGTCGCGTGCAAGAATCGGGTTTGCGGAACGGTGCTCATGGCGCCGACAAGTTCGGTTTCAAGAATCTGGCCGCGGTACACTGGAATCTGACCGAGCCCGGCCTCTACGAGCACGCCATCCGCGGCAACGAGGCGACGATCGTCGTCGGCGGCGCGCTCTGCGCCGCGACCGGTCACCATACCGGCCGTTCGCCCAAGGACAAGCATACGGTTGTCGACGATCTCACACGCGATTCCGTGTGGTGGGACGGCAACAGAAAGATGAGCCAGGAGAATTTCCAGAATCTGCTTTCCGATTTCATCGAGCACGCCAAGGGTAAGAAACTGTTTGCGCAGGATCTCTATGGCGGCGCCGATCCGAAATACCGGGTCAAGACCCGCGTCTTCACCGAATATGCTTGGCACTCGCTGTTCATTCGGCAATTGCTGATCCGTCCCGAGCGCGCCGATCTCGAGAAGTTCGTTCCCGAGCTCACCGTTGTCGATCTGCCGTCGTTCAAGCCGGATGCCAAGCGGCACGGCGGGCGCGAGGGCTCGGACACGATGGTAGCGATCGATTTCGCCCGCAAGATTGTGCTGATCTGCGGCTCCTCCTATGCCGGCGAGATGAAGAAGTCGGTTTTCACCACGCTCAACTTCTATTTGCCGGCGGAGAACGTGGTGCCGATGCACTGCTCGGCCAATGTTGGGCCGAACGGCGACTCGGCGCTGTTTTTCGGCCTGTCGGGCACCGGGAAGACTACGCTCTCGGCTGATCCGCACCGCACGCTGATCGGCGACGACGAGCACGGCTGGGGTCCGGACGGCATATTCAATTTCGAGGGCGGCTGCTACGCCAAGTGCATCAAGCTCGCGCAGGAAGCCGAGCCGATGATCTGGGACGCCACCAACCGCTTCGGCGCCGTCTTGGAGAACGTGGTGTTCGATCCGGTCACGCGCATTCCCGATTACGACGACGGCTCGAAGACGGAGAACACCCGCTCGGCCTATCCGATGGAATTCATCCCGAATGCCTCGCGCACTGGCCGCGCCGGACATCCGAAGAATGTAATCTTCCTCACCGCCGATGCTTACGGCGTGATGCCGCCGATCGCTAAACTAACGCCGACTCAGGCGATGTATCATTTCCTCTCCGGTTACACCGCCAAGGTGGCGGGGACCGAGAAGGGCCTGATCGGCGTGCAGCCCGTATTCTCGACCTGCTTTGGCGCGCCGTTCCTGCCGCGGCACCCTTCGGTCTACGCCGACCTACTGCATGACTACATCAATCGTTACAAAGTCGATTGCTGGCTGGTGAACTCGGGCTGGACCGGCGGCAAGTACGGCGAAGGTCGCCGTATGCCGATCAAGGCGACGCGCCGGCTGCTCGCCGCTGTGCTCGACGGCGCGTTGAGGAACGTAGATTTCCGCACCGATCCTTATTTCGGTTTCTCGGTGCCGACCTCGGTGCAGGGCGTCGAGCCGCACCTGCTCAATCCTTTCAAGACCTGGAAGAACAAGGCCGAGTTTGACAAGACCGCGCGCGATCTCGTCGGCATGTTTCAGAAGAACTTCGCCAAATACGAGAGCCACGTCACGCCGGACATCAAGGCGGCGGCGCCGGAAGTGCGCATCGCGGCGGAGTGACCGCGGATGACGGAAGGGCGGCCCAAACGAGCGCCCTTTTTTCACTTCAAGCCAACGTCCGTTCAGATAGCTCCTAACTGGTCGCAAAATTCCCGTGTTACCGGCTTGCGCTGCTGGGGCCGGCGTTTAGGCGCTCGATTAACTCAACGGTTGGGTAGGAGTCCGCCGGCAAGCCGACTTTTAACTGCGCCTGTTTGACCGCGTTTCGGGTGCCGTTGCCGATCTTGCCGTCAGGTTCGCCGACGCCTTCGTAGCCTTGCTTGATCAGCAGCTTCTGCAGGTTGATCACCTGTTCAGTGCTGAGCGGCACCACGGCCGTCGCTCCGGAGTGGTCAACATTTGGCGCGCCATTCAGGCGAGTGGCGAAATAGGCCACCGTCGTCGAATAGACCATCGCGGAATTCCAGCCGAGGAATGCCTTGAAGTTCGGATAAGCGAGGAACGCCGGACCGTGTCGCCCCATCGGTAGGATCAACGAAGCGGGCAGGTCGCCCGACGGCAAGGAGCCGTAAGCCGGCTTCACGCCCCAGGCCGCCCACTTCGAGACCGGATGCTGGATGTTCACATCCGCTTCCTGCCAGGGGAGATTCTGCGGCATGTGCACTTCCTGCAACCAAGGCTCACCGCGGCGCCAGCCGAGGCTGACCAGGAACTTGGCCGCGGAGGCGATGGTGTCAGGCACGCTATTGATCAGGTCGCGGCGGCCATCGCCATCGAAGTCGACAGCATTCTTCAAATAATCGGACGCGGTGAACTGCATGCCGCCGAATTCGCCAGCCCAGTCGCCGATCATGTCCTCGACGCGCTGATCGCCGCCCTCGATGATTCGTAGCGCATCGAACAACTGCGTGCGGAAGAAATCAGGGCGGCGGCAGTCATACGCAAGTGTCGCCAATGCACTGAGGATCTTGTATTTGCCGAAATTGGCGCCGAAGTCGCTCTCCAAGCCCCAAAACGCGGTGAGCACCGGCGCCGGCACGCCGTATTCCTTTTCGACTTGTGCGAACAGTGCTGCGTGCTGCTTCATCTTGGCTAGGCCATTCGGGATACGCGCGCCGCCCACCATGCGGTCAGAGAATTGCAAAAAGGTTTGATTGAACACGGCTTGGCCGTGGTCGCGCCGGATAATGACAGGATCGAAGGTCAGCGACGGTGAGGCGTCGGCGATTACCTTCGACGAGATGCCCTGTGCGGCGGCGTCCTTCTTGAACTGCGCAAGCCAGGCCTCATAGCTGCCGGTGTTCTGGCAGGACGCGGCCAGCGCCGGTCCGGCCAACACGGCGCCAAGCGCGGCCGCCGCCACTTTCAATACCGTTTTCCGCATCGTCTTTTCCACCTTGTTCGGGAGATTCGCATTGAATTTGAATTTGCCTAAGCGGGGACCTCGGTCAAGCCCTAAGGTCGGAGGCTTTTCGACCGATTCTTGTGAAATCGCCAGATAAATGGCAGTTCCATGACGTCGTTAATGACGAAAGGCGAGCTGGGACGCCGATGCAAGTCCTGGTGATTGGGGCAGGCGTTATCGGGCTGGCGGTGGCGCGCGGGGCTGCGTGCGAGGGCCACGAGGTGATCGTGGCGGAAGCCGCCGGGAACATCGGTACAGGCATCTCCTCGCGCAACAGCGAGGTGATCCACGGTGGCATGTACTACGCCACGGGCACCCTGCGCGGGCGGCACTGCGTCCGCGGGCGGCGAATGCTGTATGAATTCTGCGCCGCGCACGGTGTGCCGCATCGCAAGTGCGGCAAGCTGGTGGTGGCGACCAACGATGCCGAGCTCGAGAAGATCCGTACCATCGAGAAGCAGGGCCGCATCAACGAGGTTGAGGGCCTCGAGATGCTCGGTGGCAACGCGGCACGCGCGCTCGAGCCGGAATTGTCTTGCGTCGGCGCACTGCATTCACCCGAAACCGGCATCATCGACGGCCACGCCTACATGCTGGCACTGCGCGGCGATCTCGAGGACAGGGGCGGCGCGATCGCGTTCAACACCCCGGTTGCCGGCGCGACGCGCAAGAACAGGCGATGGCTGGTATCGTTCGGCGGCCGCGAGGCCGGACAATTCGCCTTCGATGCGATTGTCAATTGCGCCGGCTTGGGCGCGCAATCCGTGGCGCGCAGCATACCGGATTATCCGGAAACGCAGGTACCACGGCTCATGCTGGCCAAGGGCAATTACTTCACCTTCACCGGCAAGACACCGTTCAAGCGGCTAATCTATCCGACGCCAATCGTCGGCGGCCTCGGCGTGCATGTAACGCTTGATATGGCCGGACGCATGCGCTTCGGTCCGGACGTCGAATGGGTGGAACGCGAGAATTACGACGTCGATCCTAAGCGCGCTACCGCCTTCTATGAACGCATTCGCACCTACTGGCCGGGCCTGCCGCACGGCAGCCTGTCGCCGGACTACTCCGGCATCCGGCCCAAGCTCAGCGGTCCGAACGAGCCGCAAGGAGATTTCCTGATCGACACGCCGGCGCGACATGGCCTGCCGGGATTGGTGCAGATGTTCGGGATTGAATCGCCGGGACTGACGGCGTCGCTGTCGCTGGCTGAAGCGGTCGCCGGCTATCTCGAAAGTTGAGCGCTAAGGTCTTGTCGTGTCGCCCGGCGCTGGGCGTCAATGGCACGGCGGGGTGCGCAGCAGAACCACCTCAGTCGAGGGGAAAGTTGCAGCGCTGCGGCCGCTAACCTTGTCATTTCCGTGGCTGTCGGGCAGCATCTGCGCCAATAAGCCAATAAGAAGATCAATTTTGGGAGAAGCCGTGGAAGTCTCGCCCGCAATCGAGATTGCGAAACACACTTTGCTATCCGGCGGCATTATCTTGACCGTCGGCACCATTACCGGGTTCGTCGCGCGGAAACTCACGGTTCCCGATATCGCCCTCTTCCTGATCGTCGGCATGGCGATCGGGCCGTCGGTGCTGGGCCTGATCGACATCAAAGCCGACTCCGCGCTCTACCAAATCATCCTGCTGTTCGGTGCGAGCTACATTCTCTTCGATGGCGGCGCTTCACTGCGTTTCGAGGTCTTGAAGAAAGTCTGGATCACGATCGTGGTACTGGCGACGATCGGCGTTCTTATCACTGCAGCTGTAACTTCTGCCGCCGCGCACGTCGTACTCGGCGTGCCTTGGATCGTGGCGCTTCTGCTGGGCGCGGCCATCGCCTCGACCGATCCTGCAACGCTCGTGCCGATCTTCCGGCAGGTCGAAATCCGCGATCGCGTGGCGCAAACGGTGATGAGCGAATCGGCCTTCAACGATGCTACCGGCGCAATCGTCACCGTCGGTGTGCTGAGCGTCGCCATGGGCACCGGTGAATTCTCCTTGACGTCATCTTTGTTCGACCTGCTTAAACAAACCGTGATCGGACTGGTCGCCGGCACCGTGCTTGGCTATCTGGCCGCGCTGATGATCGCGCACGAGCGCTGGGCCTTTCTCGAGGAATACGCGCCGATCGTCACCTTGGTGGCGGTGATCGGCGCCTATTTTGCCGCCGACAACTTGCAGGCCAGCGGGTTCATGGCGGTGTTCGTTTTCGGCATCGTGCTCGGCAATAAAGATGCCTTCGGCTTCAAGATGGGAAAGACCGAGCAGCAGAAGCTCAACGAGTTCGTGGCGACCACCGCCTTCATCATGCGGCTGTTCATTTTCCTGTTGCTGGGTTCACAGGTTGATTTCCACCTCATGGGTCAATATTGGCTCGGTGGTCTCATCGTGGTGCTCATCTTGATGCTGGTGGCGCGCCCGGTGACCGTGTTCCTGTGCGCGTTGCCCGACCAACGGGCGCGATGGAGCTTCAATGAGATGCTGTTCATGTGCTGGACGCGCGAGACAGGCGTCATTCCGGCCGCGCTCGCCGGGCTCTTGCTCGGCATGAAGGCGCCGGGAGCGCCGATTGTCGCTTCGGTGACGTTCATCGCCATCCTCATGACGATTCTGATCCAAGCGCCCACGACGAAGTGGCTAGGAGGCCGCTTGGGCCTCTTGGAAAAAAGTAGGGAGGATTGAATGGCTGCCAAGGTGCGTTTCAGCAATCCGAATACGCTCGCCAAGCCTCCGGGCTACAGTTACCTCGTCGAGGCAATGGGGCCCGGCCGCACCATCTATTTTGCTGGTCAGCTTGGCGTCGATACCGAAAACAAATTCGTCGGCGAACCGGGCGACTTCCACGCCCAGTGTGTTCAGGCTTTCGAGAACATGACGCTAGCCCTCAAGGCTGCGGGCGCGCGCTGGCGCGACGTGGTCAAGATCAACAACTTCCTTGTCAACATCGAGGGCAACATGTCGACCTTCCGTGAAGTGCGCGACCTCTACCTCAATACCCAAGCTCCGCCTGCCTCGACTACCATCGGAGTGCCGGCGCTGGCGCGGCCGGGCGGCCTGTTCGAGATCGAGGCAATCGCCGTATTGCCGGCGAAGGCGGCGGGCCGGGCGAGCGCGGCGAAAGGCGCGCGAAAAAGCTTTAAGGGGAAGAAGAACAAAAAGCGCTGAAAACTAGGCTAATGCGCCTCGTCCCAGTTGTTGGCGGCGCGGGCGTCGACTTGCAGCGGCACGTTGAGTGCCACGGCCGGCTTGGGCGCGCTTTCCATCACGTCCTTAATGATGGGAATGGTGTCGGCGACTTCGGCTTCCGGCACCTCGAAGATCAGCTCGTCGTGCACCTGTAGCAGCATTTGCGCGTTGAGCTTGGCGCCGGCGAACTCGCCCTCCATGCGCATCATGGCGCGGCGAATGATGTCGGCAGCGGAGCCCTGCAGCCGCGCATTGATGGCAGCGCGTTCGTTGAACGAGCGGATCGATGAGTTGCTGGCCTTGATGTCGGGATAGTGGCACTTGCGGCCGAACAGCGTAAGCACGTAGCCGTTGGCGCGGCAGTATTCCTTCGTTTCCTCCATGTAGTCGCGGATGCCGGGGAAGCGCTCGAAATATTTCTTGATGTAGGCGGCAGCTTCGTCGCGCTCGATGCCGAGCTGATTGGCAAGTCCGAAGGCGGAAATGCCGTAGATGATGCCGAAATTGATCGCCTTGGCGCGCCGGCGAACTTCGCCCGGCATATCTTTAACAGGCACGCCGAACATCTCGGATGCGGTCATGGCGTGGATGTCGACGCCGTCCTGGAACGCCTTGCGCAGCGCCGGCACGTGCGCCACTTCCGACAACAGCCGTAATTCGATCTGCGAATAGTCGGCGGAGACGAGCTTCTTGCCGGGCGCGGCAACGAAAGCCCGGCGAATCTTCCGGCCGTCCTCGGTGCGCACGGGGATGTTCTGCAGGTTTGGCTCCGACGAGGAGAGCCGGCCGGTCGAGGTAGCAGCGAGCGCGTAGCTCGTGTGCACACGCTGGGTTTCGGGGTTAACATATGTGGGCAGCGCCTCGGTATAGGTCGAGCGCAGCTTGGAAACCTGGCGCCAATCAAGGATGGCTTGCGGCAGCTTGTGGCCCTGCTCGGCCAATTCCTCGAGCGTGCGCGCGCCGGTCGACCATTGCCCGGTCTTGGTCTTGGTGCCGCCGGGCAGCCCCATCTGGCCGAACAGGATGTCGCCCAATTGTTTCGGCGAGCCGGGATTAACCTGCGTGCCGGCGATCTTGTTGATCTCTTGCTCAAGCGCAGCCTGCTTCTTGCCGAAGTCATTAGAAAGCTGCGCCAGCACGGCAGGATCGACCGAGATGCCGCGCTGCTCCATGTGCGCGAGCACGCTAGGCATCGGGCGCTCGAGCGTTTCATAGACGCTCACTACCTTTTCGGCCGCCATGCGTGGCTTCAAGGCTTGCCAGAGGCGCAGCGTCACATCAGCGTCCTCGCCAACGTACGTGGCGGCGCGCGCGATCGGTATCGCCTCGGGTGTGAACAGCGCCTTGTCCTTGCTCTTAGCGTCGTTGAAGCGCGAAGGGCTGCGGCCCAGATAACGGTTGACGACCGCGTCCATATCGTGCGCGCCATTGCCGGCGTCGAGTACATAGGAGATCAGCATCGTGTCGTCGATTGCGCCGATGCGGACGCCGCGGCAGGCGAGAACCAGCCAGTCGCGCTTGATGTCGTGGCCGATCTTGACGACACTCAAATCCTCCAGGATCGGTTTCAAGGCGGCGAGTGCCTCGCGTTCGGGGATTTGACCGTGGCAAAGCTTGGCGGCGAACAACCCGGAGGTCTCGCTTTCGCTCGCCTCGCGATGGCCGAGCGGGAGGTAAGCCGCCTCGTTAGGCGCCACGGCGAAGCCGATGCCGCACAAACTGGTGCGCATTGGATCGAAACTGCTGGTCTCGGTCTTCAGGGCCAGCACGCCGGTGTCATAGGCGCGCTCGATCCAGTGCTCAAGCCGATCGAGGCTATCGATCGTTTCGTATTTGGTAGGATCGAACTTGGCTGAACGCAACGCCTCGATGCGCCGCTTGGACAGCGAGATCGGTGTTAGGGTTTCTCTTTCGGGTCGCTCACCCGCGCCTTTAGGTGGCGGCGCGATAAGCGGAAGCTGCCCTTGCCGTCCGAGATTCGGCTGCGTCGCAGAGGATGGCGGCAACAGCGCTGGCGTATCGGACGAGGGCCGATGTCCCGCCGACAGCTTCGCGTCGGCCTCGATCTGCGAAGCGTCGATGCCAGTCTTCGCAGCGACGCGGCGCGTAATGCTTGCAAACTCCATCGCCTTCAGGAAGGCGATCAGCCGCTTGTAGTCGGGCTCATGCACGACCAGCTCGTCCACCGGAACGTCAAGCTTTACTTTGTTTTCGAGCGTGACCAACCGCTTTGACATGCGCGCGGCCTCGGCGTTGTCGATGAGCGACTGCCGCCGTTTCTCCTGCTTGATCTCACCCGCGCGCTTGAGCAGCGTTTCCAGGTTGCCGTATTCGCCGATCAGTTGCGCCGCAGTCTTGACGCCGATGCCCGGCACACCCGGCACGTTGTCCGTGGAATCGCCGATCAGCGCCTGTACCTCGATCACTTTTTCCGGCGGCACGCCGAACTTCTCGATCACCTCCTCGCGGCCGATGCGGCGGTCCTTCATAGTGTCGTACATGACGACGCCGTTGCCGATGAGCTGCATGAGGTCCTTGTCGGACGACACGATGGTGGTCGTTGCCCTGGCCTCGCTGGCAATCCGCGCGTAGGTCGCGATCAGATCATCGGCCTCGTAGCCCGCCTGTTCGAGGCACGGAATTTCGAAGGCGTGCACGGCCTCGCGGATCAACGGGAATTGCGGGATCAGATCGACCGGCGGGTCCGGCCGATGCGCCTTATAATCGGGATAAAAATCGGTGCGGAAGGTCTTCTCGGATTTGTCGAACACTACCGCGAGATGCGTCGGCTTCTCCTCCGGCTTCATCTCGGCCAAGAGCTTCCATAGCATGTTGCAGAAGCCAAGCACGGCGTTGACCTGCAGGCCGTCCGATTTACGGGTCAGCGGCGGCAGGGCGTGATAGGCGCGGAAGATGTAGCCGGAGCCGTCCACCAGAAAGAGGTGGTCGCCCTTTTTTAACGGACGGGCGGCGGGAACTGTGACGGCGGCTTTAGACTGGGACTTGGCGCTGGCGGGCATACGTCGAATGTGGGCCCTAACGCCGCGTTAATCAATCTTGCGCCTGCCGCTGCCACAGTAAATGCCGAAGCCTTACTATCGCCTTGTGGGGCAGCCTGCTATGAGACCGCCGATTCCAGCGGCTGCACAGACGATACGACGGGATATTTTATGCGCGTTGCCATGATCGGCACTGGCTATGTCGGTCTCGTCTCCGGAGCCTGCTTCGCCGATTTCGGCCATGAGGTGACCTGCGTCGACAAGGATGCCGGTAAAATCGCAGCGCTCATGCAGGGCGAGGTGCCGATCTATGAGCCTGGCCTGCCCGATCTGGTCGCCGCCAATACACGTGCGGGACGGCTGACCTTCAGCAGCGATCTTCCCGCCGCCGTGACAGACGCCGACGCGGTGTTCATCGCGGTCGGCACGCCATCCCGCCGCGGTGACGGGCACGCCGACCTAAGCTTCGTCTATGAAGCCGCGCGCGAGATCGCTGCCGCGCTCGAAGGTTTTACACTCGTAATCACCAAGTCCACTGTGCCGGTTGGCACCGGCGACGAGGTCGAACGCATCATCCGCGAGACGCGGCCGCAGGCGGAAGTAGCCGTGGTATCGAACCCAGAGTTCCTGCGCGAAGGCGCCGCCATCCAGGACTTCAAGCATCCCGACCGCATCGTGGTGGGTACCGAGGATGCGCGGGCGCGCGAGGTGATGGCCGAGCTTTATCGCCCGCTCTATCTCAACCGCTCGCCGATCCTGTTTACTGACCGACGCACCGCCGAACTGATCAAGTACGCTGCCAACGCGTTCCTCGCCACTAAGATCACCTTCATCAACGAGATCGCCGACCTGGCGGAGAAAGTCGGCGCCGACGTGCAGGAGGTCGCGCGCGGCATCGGGCTCGATAACCGAATCGGTTCGAAATTCCTGCATGCAGGTCCGGGCTTCGGCGGGTCCTGCTTTCCCAAGGATGCGGTGGCGCTGCTCAAGACCGGACAGGACCACGAGGCGCCGCTGCGCATCATCGAGGCGGTGGTCGCGGTCAACGACCAACGCAAGCGCGCGATGGCGCGCAAGGTTTCGGCGGCACTGGGCGGCGAAACGCGCGGCAAGACGATTGCCGTGCTCGGGCTCACCTTCAAGCCGAACACCGACGACATGCGCGAGGCGCCGTCAATCCCGTTGATCACGGCGTTACAAGACATGGGCGCCAAGGTGCGCGCCTACGATCCGACTGGAATGGAGCAGGCTAAAGGCCTAATCGGCAACGTAACCTTCTGTAAGGACGCGTATGACTGCGCGGAGGGCGCCGCGGTGCTGGTGATCGTCACGGAATGGGAGCAATTCCGCGCGCTCGATTTCGCGCGGCTCAGGAAAGTGATGGAGCGGCCAGTACTGGTCGACCTGCGCAATATCTATCGGCCGGGGGAGGTTGCGCGTCACGGCTTTATCTACGATAGCGTCGGGCGGCCGAAGAAATGAGCAACAACATTATCACTAAGAGACGCTGATAGGCCCCGCGCGTATCCGCGCGGGGCAGGCAGAAGCTTTCCAAATTGATAGCCGAGTTTCTGCATCCGATTTTTCGGTGATGACGTTACATATGTGCCGTTTCGACATACCGCTTCCGATCGACGAAGCGCTGCCGCGGCTTACCAGCGCGCTGGCGACGAATAACCGCTCCGTGCTGGTGGCACAGCCAGGCGCCGGCAAGACCACGCGGGTGCCGTTGGTGTTGCTAGACGAGCCGTGGGCGAAGGATATGAAAATCCTGGTGCTGGAGCCGCGCCGGCTCGCCGCGCGCGCCGCGGCCGCACGCATGGCGTCGATATTGGGCGAGCAGGTGGGCGATACCGTCGGCCTGCGCGTGCGTTTCGGCTCGAAAGTCTCGAAACGCACGCGCATCGAGGTAGTCACCGAGGGCGTGTTCACACGGCTGATCCTTGACGATCCGTCGCTCGCAGGTGTCGCCGCCGTGCTGTTCGATGAATTCCATGAACGTTCGCTCGATGCCGATCTTGGGCTGGCGCTAGTACGCGACGCCCAGCAGGGATTGCGTGACGACCTCAAGATCCTGGTGATGTCGGCGACCCTCGATGGTGCGCGCGTCGCGGCCCTGCTCGGCAATGCGCCGGTGATCGAGAGCCAAGGCCGCGGGTTCCCGGTGGAGACGCGTTATCTCGGTCGCGATGCGCGGGTGCCGATCGAGCGCCAAGTCGCAGACGCGGCCGAGCACGCGCTGCGCGCCGATAGCGGCTCTCTACTGGTCTTTCTGCCGGGCGCTGCGGAAATCCGCCGCACCGAGACACTGCTGAAGGAACGCGTCCGGAAAGCCAATGTCGATATCGTTGCCTTATTCGGCGCGCTCGACGCGAGCGAGCAGGACCGCGCCATTTCACCGGCGCCGCCGGGACACCGCAAGGTGGTGCTGGCTACTTCGATTGCGGAAACGTCGCTCACCATCGAACGCATTCGTGTCGTGATCGACAGCGGCCTGTCGCGCGTGCCGCGTTACGAGCCCGACGTCGGCCTGACACGCCTGCAAACCGTGCGCGTATCGCGTGCGGCGGCCGATCAACGCCGCGGCCGCGCCGGGCGTACCGAGCCGGGCGTCTGCTACCGGCTGTGGGACGAACCGCAAACCGGCTCGCTGGAGCCCTATACACGGCCGGAGATCCTGTCGGCGGATCTGTCGTCGTTCGTGCTCGACCTGGCGCAATGGGGCGCCGTCGATCCGGGCGAGCTCGCGTTCCTCGATCCGCCGCCGCGCGCCGCGCTGAACGAAGCTAGAGCGCTGCTCGGTGATCTGGGCGCGCTGGACGCGCAGGGCCGTGTCACCGAGGAGGGCCGCAAGCTTCGCGCTTTGCCGCTGCCGCCGCGGCTGGCGCGCATGGTGGTCGATGCGGCGGCAGAAGGCGCCGGCGCGCAGGCAGCCGCTATCGCCGCCCTCCTTACCGAGCGCGGGCTCGGCGGCGACGATCTCGATCTTTGCCGGCGCCTCGATCAATTTCGCCGCGACAGCTCGCGGCGCGGCGAGGATGCGCGCGCCATGGTGAAGCGCTGGGCCGATGCCGTCGACGGCAACGGAGGCGGCAAGCTTTCGGTGGGCTCCATTCTCGCGCTCGCGTATCCGGACCGCATCGCCAAGAGCCGAGGTGGCCGTAGCGGCGCCTTTCTGCTCGCCAATGGCCGCGGCGGCTTGGTCGATCCAGCGTCGGCGCTGGCGTGCGAGACGTTCCTAGCGGTGGCGGAGCTGACTGGCGCGGCTGGCGCGAGCCGCATCCTATTGGCGGCGCCGCTCACGCGGGCCGAGATCGAGGCGCGCTTCGCCGACAGAATCGAAGAGCGTGAGGCGGTGACTTTCGACACCGATTCCGCCTCGTTGCGCGCGCGGCGCAGCCGCCGGCTTGGCGTGTTGGTGCTGGCCGAACAGCTCAAGCCGGTCGCCCCCAATGCTGAAAACGCGAAGCAACTGGCAGAAGGCATTGCCGCCCTCGGTATCGGCAAGCTGCCGTGGAGCAAGGCGCAAATGCAGTTGCGCAACCGTGTATCTTTCCTGCGCCGGTCGGAAGGCGACGAATGGCCCGATCTATCAGACAACACGTTGGCGCGCACAGTGGCAGAATGGCTGGCACCGTTCCTGACCGGCAAGACTGCGCTCGCGCAAATTGGCGCCGACGACCTCGCCGCGGCGCTTGACGCGTTGATCCCGTGGAATCTGCGCCACCGGCTGGATGCCGAGGCGCCGACGCATTTCACCGCGTCGACCGGCTCAGCGGTACCCATCGACTACGACGCCGAGCAGGGGCCGACCATATCGATCCGAGTGCAAGAGCTATTTGGTTTGGCAACGCATCCTAGCATCGCCGGTGGGCGCGTACCGCTCGTGATCGAGCTGCTGTCGCCGGCGCACCGGCCGGTACAGGTGACACGCGATCTGCCAGGGTTTTGGCGCGGCAGCTATAAGGATGTCAAAACAGAGATGCGCGGCCGTTATCCTAAGCATCCCTGGCCCGACGATCCGCTCAGCGCCCCAGCGACACGGCGCGCTAAACCGCGCGGTGCATAAAATTGTCGGCACTGCCTTAACCGGTCGGTCACCATCGCTGTAGCGCGGCACAGCTGACGGCGTTGCGTTAAGGCGCTCTTCGGCAACTGCATGCGACGCTTGATCCATGCGTCAGGCTCTGATCTTTGCCGCCATAACGCTCGTCGGCAGCGTCTATATTGCCCGTTATGCCGACAACTCGGTGGTGGGACCCCCGGCTACGCAGGCGGCGGCGGTACAACCCGTCGAGCAGCCGACACACGAATCGATCGGCCAGCACAAGATGGAGCTCACCAGCGGGCGTGACGGCCATTTTCGCGTCGACGCCCGTGTCGACGGCCGCCATATCGACTTCATGGTCGACACCGGCGCTTCGTTCGTGATCCTGCGCGAGACCAGCGCGTCGATGGTCGGCGTGCATCCTATGCCGCGCGATTACACGGCCACCGTCACCACCGCCAACGGCAAGATCAAGGCCGCGCCGACAAAGCTGTCCCGCATCGAGATTGGCAACATCACCGTGTTCGACGTACCGGCGCTGGTGCTGCCCGACGAGGCGCTGTCGACCAACCTACTCGGCGTCTCATTTCTGTCGCGGCTGCGGCGCTATGAATATGCCGACGGCCGCATGATTTTCGAGCAATAGCCCTCATCTGTCCTTCATGAAACTTAAGGCTGACGGAGCGCTTGCGCAGTTCCGGCGTTAGGCTATTTAACCGCGAACTTGCCCAGCCCTTTTGAGGACCTGATGTTCCCGGCGCCAAAATCCGAGCTCAAGCCCAATACCTACGCCTATGAATCCTCGCCGTTGGTGAGGGCGACCGGCTTCCGCGAATACGACGCGCGCTGGCTCCTGGAAAAAGAAATCAACCTGATGGGCGTGCAGGCGCTCGGGATGGGCCTCGGCAAGTTGATCCACGAATTGGACGTGAAGCCGGAAGTCATCACCGGCCACGATTTCCGCAGTTATTCGGCCTCGGTGAAAATGGCGCTGGTGTCCGGCCTGATGGCGGCTGGCTGCAAGGTGCACGATATCGGGCTGGCGATCACACCGATGGCCTATTTCGCCCAATTCGAGCTCGACGTCCCTTGCGTCGCCATGGTCACCGCTTCCCACAACGATAACGGGTGGACTGGCGTGAAGATGGGCGTCAACCGGCCGCTCACTTTCGGGCCGATGGAGATGAAGCAGCTGAAGGAAATCGTGCTCGGCGCCCAATTTGATCTCAAGGGAGGCGGCTCCTATGTGTTTGTCGAGAACTTCCCCGAGCGCTACATCGCCGATCTCGTCAAGCGACCGAAGATCAAGCGTAAGCTGAGGGTCGTCGCCGCCTGCGGTAACGGCACCGCCGGCGCCTTTGCGCCGCGCATCTTACAGACGATCGGCTGCGACGTGATCCCGCTCGATTGCGAGCTCGACCACACCTTCCCTCGCTACAATCCCAACACCGAAGATATGAAAATGCTGCACGCGATGCGTGACGCGGTGCTGGTCAACAAGGCTGACGTGGCACTCGGCTTCGACGGCGACGGCGACCGCTGTGGTGTGGTGGACAACGAGGGCGAGGAAATCTTCGCCGACAAGGTCGGCGTACTGCTGGCGCGCGACATGTCGAGCCTGCACAAGCGCTCGACCTTCGTGGTGGACGTCAAATCGACCGGCCTCTTTCTCACCGATCCGGTGCTGAAGGCGAACGGCGTTAAGGCCGACTACTGGAAGACCGGGCATTCCTATATCAAGCGTCGGGTCAATGAGCTGGGTGCGCTAGCCGGCTTCGAGAAGTCCGGTCACTTCTTCTTCAACAAGCCGTTCGGCCGCGGCTATGACGACGGCATGATTTTCGGCCTTGCGGTGTGCGACATGCTCGACCGCAATCCGGGGAAGAGCATGGCGGATCTGCGCAAAGGGTTGCCGAAGACCTGGGGCTCGCCCACCATGTCGCCGCACTGCGACGACGAGAAGAAGTACGGTGTAGTCGATTCCGTTGTGGCGCACTTCGAGGAAGCTATGGCCAAAGGCGAACCGGTGGCCGGGCAGAAGATCCGGAGCCTAGTCACGGTGAACGGCATCCGCGTCACCGTCGAGGACGGCACCTGGGGCCTGGTGCGGGCTTCCTCGAACAAGCCGGAGTTGGTGGTCGTGGTCGAAAGCCCGGTGTCGGAGCAGCGCATGCGCGACATGTTCAAGGCAATCGATTGCGTGCTGCGCCAACATCCGGAAGTTGGCGAGTACAACCAGACGATTTGATCGCCATTCAAATCCCCCAATAGCGTCCGGTGCCGCCGATAATGACGACGATCAATCCGAGCGGCAGGTTGATCATGATAATCTGACGGATGCGGCCGAGCTGCGGAACGGCGGCCGGCCAGTCCTGCGCGTCGACCGCGTGCTTCAAGGCGAGCCACGGTCCGTGGAACAGCCAGACAAAGAGCACGATCATCAGCCAGCCGAGACCTTGCATCAGCTGAATGTAGATTGGCGCGCCGGCAAAACCGCCGAACGTGGTCACTAACATCCAGTAACCGCTAGCGAGCAGCAGAAGCACTGCGACCCACACCCACGGAAAGAATTTGGCGAAGAAGTTTCGCCACAGCCGCAGCCGCTGCGGAGCTTCGAGCACGCCAGCGGCAGGGCGCAGGCACACGTAGGCCGCAAACATGCCACCGACCCAGACGACGGCACCGAGAACATGGAGCGTGAGGGCAAGCGCGGTGCTGAGCATAAGTGGATCCTGGATCATCGGCGGTCCGGCAGCATACCATGACGAGACGCAGCGGAAGCGTTAGAACACAAGCATGCGCATCGCCATTCTCGGCGCCGGACCGGCCGGGCTTTATCTCAGCTTTCTCCTCAAGCGCCGCAGGCCGGAAGCCGACATTACCGTCATCGAGCAGAATCCGGCCGACGCCACCTTCGGCTTCGGCGTGGTGTTCTCCGACCGTGCGCTCGAATTCCTGCGTGAAGACGATGAGCCGACCTATGCGGCAATCGTCCCACAAATGGAATCCTGGAACGACATCACCTTGGTGCATCGCGGCGAGCGCATTGTCATCGACGGTGTCGGATTTGCTGCTATCGGCCGGCTGAAGCTTCTGCAACTCTTGCAGGAGCGGGCGCTCTCGGTCGGCATTGCGCCGATCTACCGGCGCACTGTCGATACGCTCGACGAGCTCACCGGCTTCGATCTGATCGTCGGCGCCGATGGCGTGAACTCATTGGTACGGCGGACTCACGCGGAGCAATTCGGCGCCAGCGTCTGCTATCTCACCAATCGTTTCGCCTGGTTTGGCACCGGCAAGCGCTTCGAGACGCTGACGCAGACCTTTATCGCGACCGATCTCGGTCATTTCAACGCGCATCATTATCGTTTTACGCCTGATTTGAGCACCTTTATCGTCGAAGTCGATGCGCCAACCTTTGAGCGCGCCGGCTTTGCAAAGATGAGCGAGCAAGACGCGCGCGCAATATGCGAGCGCGTTTTTGCCGATGCACTCGGCGGCCATCCGTTGATCTCCAACAATTCGATCTGGCGACGGTTTCCGCTGGTGCACAACGAGCGCTGGTCTTACGGCAATCATGTGCTGCTGGGCGACGCGCTGCACACGGCGCATTTCTCCATCGGCTCTGGCACGCGGCTCGCCATGGAAGACGCGATCGCGCTCGACAAGGCCTTGGCGACGCATAAGGACTTGCCTACAGCGCTCCAGGCCTACGAGGCTGCGCGGCGTCCGATCCTGGATAAGCTGGTGGCCGGCGCCAACGGCAGCGGCGAATGGTACGAGCATTTCGCCGAGCACATGAAGCTGAGCCCGGTCGATTTCGCGATGAGCTACATTATCCGTTCCGGCCGAATTAATATCGAGCGGCTGCGCAAGTTGTCGCCGCGCTTCGTCGAACGATTTGAGCGCGAGCGTGGCTAGCCTCTCATTCGATGCGCAGATGCGCTTCATGCACGACCTTGCCCCACTTGGCGATCTCGCTCTTGATGCGCGCGCCGAACACTTCCGGTTGGTCCGCGACCGGGACAAAGCCGAGCTTGAGCAAATTCGACGTCACGTCCGGCTGCGCTACCGCTTTGGCAATCTCGCGCTGCAGGAGGTTGACAATCTCCTTCGGCGTACCTGCGGGCGCCAGCACGCCAGTGAGCGTATCGGCTTCCTGGTCTAAATAGCCGGCTTCCTGCATGGTCGGCACACCAGGCAGCTCGGTACTGCGGCTGACCGCGAGTAAGGCGAGCGCGCGCAATTTGCCGTCCTTGATATTAGCGAGCGCCGGCGGCAACGCGGTGAAGGCGATCTGTGTGTGACCGCCGACGGTCGATTGAACCGCCTGCGCCGCGCCGGGGAACGGCACGTGCACCATGTCGAGTCCGAAGATCTGCTTGAACAATTCACCCGACAGATGCGGCGTCGAGCCGATGCCGGGCCCCGCGAAACTGTATTTGCCCGGGTTGGCCTTGATCAGCGCAATCAGCTCCTTGACGTTCTTCGCCGGCACCGACGGATTGACCGTAATTACGTTCGGCGAGAAGGCGACCATAGTAACCGGCGCGAAATCCTTCACCGCGTCATAGGGTACGTTGGCGTAAAGGCTCATGTTTACCATGAAGCCGGTGCTCACCACGGTCAGTGTGTAGCCGTCCGGCGGTGCCTTCGCCACTTCGGCGCTGGCGATGTTGCTGCCGGCGCCAGGCTTGTTCTCGACGTAGAATTGCTGGCCGAGCGAAGCGGACAATTTCTCCGCGACGATGCGGGCAATGACATCGGTCGGGCCGCCGGCGGTGAAGCCGACCACCATGCGCACCGGATGGTTTGGGTAGCTCTGCGCGCCGGCGCTTCCGCCGGTGAAGATCGCAATGCAGAAAACGAGCACGCGCACCATGGTTCGCATGACGTCCTCACCGGTTTTTGTTAAGCGGCCGTTGCCGCGTATTGCTCTGCAGGAAGGCTAGCCGTTGCGCCGCTCTCCGCGCAATGCCGGCAGGCCGATGCCGGTCGCCTCGAATCCGCCGTCGACCGCCAGCGTCTGGCCGGTGATATAGCTCGCTCGCTCGCTGCACAGGAAGAAGATCACCTCGGCCAGTTCGCTCTCCAGGCCGTAGCGGTTGAGCGGAATCGCGTCGTGGTAGGCAGCGCGGATTTCCGCCGTGTGCACGGCTTTGGCCATGGCCGTGTCGACTGGTCCCGGCGCCACGGCATTGACACGGATGCCGAGGGGCGCAAGCTCGATTGCCTGTTGCTGGGTGAGATGCGCAAGGCCCGCTTTGCTGGTACCGTAGGCCGTGCGCAGAGTGGAGGCGCGCAGGCCCGAGATTGAGGTGATGTTTACGATGGCGCCACCGCCCGAGTCGCGCAACAACGGCACTGCCGCTTGTGTGCAAAGGAACGGGCCGGTGAGGTTGACCGCCAGCACGCGCGACCAATCCTCGTAGGTTACCTCGAGGATCGGCTTGAAAATCGCGATGCCGGCATTGTTAACCAGCGCATCAAGGCGGTCAAATTTCTGGCCGATCGCTTCAATCGCGCGCGACACACCCGCCGCGTCGGCCACGTCGCAGGTTATCGCCATCGTTGTGGCAGGCTTTGCCAGCGCCGTGAAGGTGCGACCGAGATTGTCGCCATCGATGTCGAGCAGGGTGACGCTCCAGCCGTCGGCCAGGAAACGTTTGGCCGTGGCAAGCCCGATGCCACGTGCAGCCCCGGTCACCAGCGCGACTTTTTGGGGTTCTGTGCTCATACCCGGCGCTCGAGGTTTCAGTCGGTCTCTTCCTTGAAAGTCTCGCGGAAAGGATGCGCGGCATAGACGCCGAGGATCGTGAGTTCCTTGGAGAAGAAGGCGAGCTCCTCGAGCGCGAGCACAAGCGCACGGTCATCTGGGTGACCCTCGACGTCGGCGTAGAACTGGGTGGCGAAGAAATTGCCGCCGATCATGTAACTCTCGAGTTTGGTCATGTTGACGCCGTTAGTGGCGAAGCCGCCGAGCGCCTTGTAAAGCGCGGCTGGAACGTTGCGCACGCGAAAGACGAAAGTGGTGATGACTTTTCTGTTGTCGGGCTTCGCCCACTTCTTTTCCTTTGAGAGCACGACGAAGCGGGTGGTCGAACTGGTTTCGTCCTCGACATTCTCCTTGAGGATATTGAGGCCGTAAATCTCCGCCGCTAACCGCGACGCGATGGCCGCGCGTGTGACGTCCTTGCTCTCGGCGACCTCGCGCGCGGAACCGGCGGTGTCGGCGGCGACGATCGGCTTGAGCTTCAGCTGACGAATGATCTTGCGACACTGGCCGAGCGCCATCACGTGGCTTTCTACGGACTTGATGCTTTTCAATGTGGCGCCCTCTGGCGCCATCAGTTGGTTGCGGATCGGCAAAAACCACTCGGCAACGATGTGCAGCTTCGATGTCGGCATCAGGTGATGAATGTCGGCGACGCGGCCGGCGACAGAATTTTCGATCGGGATCATGCCGAGATCGACGTCGCCGCCTGAAAGCGCGAAGAAGCAGTCCTCGAAGGTCGGGCAGGGCACCGGCTCGTGATCAGGATAGGCTTCGCGGCAGGCGAGATGTGAATTCGCACCCGGTTCGCCCTGGAAAATGATCTTTTTCTTGGCCATAGCCCACCTATCAAGCACGTTCCTTGCGAGACCTTCCGTTTCGAGTCAACCACCGAGCATTTTGCGCGCTTTGGCGAGCTCTTCCGGCGTATCGACGCCTAGCGGCACGCTCTTGACGATGGCGACGTCGATGCGCATTCCGGCATCGAGCGCGCGTAGTTGCTCAAGCTTCTCGCGCTGCTCGTTGGCCGACGGCGGACGCTTGACGTAGCGCTCCAGCGCGGCGCGCCGGTAAGCGTAAAGCCCGATGTGATGATAGTGCGGGCCCGGACCGGTGGCGTCGGCGCGGGTAAATGTCGTCGCGTGCATGCGGTCGGGTGCGACCATCTTGCCTGACACCTTCACTACGTTTGGATTGCTGCGCTCGGCCGGGTCGGCGATGACCGCGGCGAGGGTCGCGATATCAACGGCGGGATCGGCGAGCGGCGCGAGAACCGCACGGATATCGGCGGGTTCGATGGTCGGCAGATCGCCCTGCACATTGACCACGACGCCGATACGGTGCTCGGGATCGAGCGCTTCCAGCGCCTCGTAGACGCGGTCGGAGCCGGAAACGTGATCGGCGCGGGTCATGATCGCGCGCCCACCTGACTTTTCCACCGCCGCAGCGACCGCCTCGGAATCGGTTGCCACCACTGCCTCGCCGATCTGGGCGGCACGCGCGCGACGCAGCACGTGCACGATCATCGGCAACCCGTGGATGTCGGCCAGCGGCTTGCCGGGCAGGCGGGTGGAGGCCATGCGGGCCGGGATCAGGATGATGGTGGCGGTCCTGTGCATGCCGCCGCGCTTATACGGGTTGCCAGACCGGAGGCAAAACGGTATCTGTCCGCCGCCGTCTGGGACCCCGACGGCCATCCGTCTAACCCCGACTCGCGCCCCTTCTGGGAGTCCTTTTTTCGATGAATTCGTTCGAGTTGAACAAAATCCTTGGCGCCATCCTCGGCACCTGCCTAGTGACGCTTGCACTCAATATCGGCGCCAACGCGATCTTTGCACCAGAGAAGCCGGCCAAGGCCGGCTACGCGATCGCCGTCAAGGAGACGGGTGCGGCTGGTCCGAGCGCGCCAAAGGAGCAGGAGCAGCCGATCGAGACGTTGCTCGCTTCCGCCTCCGCCGAGCGGGGCCAGGCGACGGCCAAGCAGTGCCAAGCGTGCCATACCTTCCAGAAGGGTGAGCCGAACCGCGTCGGTCCCAATCTCTGGGGCATCGTCGGTCGGCAGCGCGCCTCCGAGGCGGGGTTCAACTATTCCGCCGCCATGAAGGCCAAAGGCGGCACCTGGACGGATGATGAGCTCAACAAGTTTCTGGCCAATCCGCGCGGCTCCATGAACGGCACGGCCATGACGTTCGCTGGCCTGCCGCGCGGCAATCAGCGCGCGGACATCATCGCCTTCCTGCATACGCTATCGGACAATCCGCAACCGCTGCCGAAGGCGGCGGCCAATCAGCCGGCCGAGCAGAAAAAGTAGGCGTTAGCGCAGATGTGATGCGGCCGGGCTTTGCGCCTGGCCGTTTTGTTTAATACTCGAGGGGGATTTCGGGTGCGGACGCTGGCCGAGGACCGAAAAACCGACATAATCCCCCGCAATTGCAATCCCCCGCAATTGCAACAGGAGCGTACCGGAGCCTGCCAATGAAACTAACGCGCCGTTCGGTATTGCACAGCACCGCCGCCGTGCTGGCTGCGCCGGCGTTCGGTGCGCTCGGCGCAGGGACATTCAGCGTCAGCGCCGCGGCACAGGGGCGGCAATGGAAGCATGGCCTCTCGCTCTTCGGCGAGCCGCAGTATCCGCCGGGCTTCAAGCATTTCGACTACGTCAATCCATCCGCGCCGCAGGGCGGCACCGTGCGGCGGATCGCGTTCGGTACTTTCGACAATTTCAACCAGGTGGTTGCCGGAGTGAAGGGCAGCCTGGCCATGGGTATCGAGCTGATCACCGAGTCGCTGATGACGCCGGCTCTTGATGAGGTGTCGACCGAGTATGGGTTGCTTGCGGAAGCCGTCAGCTTCCCGGAGGACCGTTCGTCTGTCACCTACCGACTGCGCGCCAATGCGCATTGGCACGACGACGAGCCGGTTACGCCCGATGACGTGATCTTTTCCTTCTTTGCCTGGAAAGAGAACAGTCCGGAGCTCGGAGCCTATTACCGCCACGTCACCAAAGCGGAGAAATCCGGCGAGCGCGACATCACCTTCACTTTCGATGGACCGGGCAACCGCGAGCTGCCGCAGATCGTCGGTCAGTTGCCGATTCTACCGAAGCATTGGTGGGAAGCCACCGACAGCTCGGGCCGCAAGCGCGACGTCACACAGACAACACTCGAGCCACCGCTCGGCTCAGGCCCCTTTCGGCTGAAGGAGTTCATCGCCGGGCGCACACTCGTCTACGAGAGGGTCGCCGATTATTGGGGCAAGGACCTCAACGTAAATATCGGCACCAATAATTTCGCGCAGATGCGCTACGAATATTACCGCGACTCTACGGTCGCGCTGGAGGCCTTCAAGGCCGATCAGGTCGACTATCGCACCGAGAACAGCGCCAAGAATTGGGCGACTGCCTACGATTTTCCCGCCGTGCGCGACAAGAAAGTGGTGATGGAGGAATTTCCGATCCGCAATATCGGCGTGATGCAGGCGTTCGCCTTCAATATCCGCCGGCCAAAATTCCAGGATCCGCGCGTGCGCCGCGCCTTCAATTTCGGCTTCGATTTCGAGGAGATGAACCGGCAGATTTTCTTCGGCCTGTACCAGCGGATCTCCAGCTATTTCCAAGGCACTGAGCTTGCCTGCTCGGGCGTACCTGAGGGCCAGGAGCTTGTGATCTTGGAGACGGTGAAAGACAAAGTGCCACCGGAGCTGTTCACGCACCCCTACACCAATCCGGTCGGCGGCGATCCGCAGAAGGTGCGCAACAACTTACGCGAGGCGGTCGCGTTGTTGCGCGACGCCGGCTACGAGATCCGCGATACCAAGCTCGTTCACGCCAAGACCGGCGAGCCGTTCAGCGTTGAATTCCTCGCCGAAGACCCGACGACCGAACGCATCGTCCTGTTCTTCAAGCCGTCGCTGGAACGCCTGGGTATGGACGTGGCGGTGCGAACGGTCGATTCAGCGCAATACGAAAACCGCCTGCGGCAATTCGATTTTGACATTATCGTTGCCAACTGGGGTGAGTCGCTCTCGCCCGGGAACGAGCAGCGTGGCTATTGGGGATCGCAAGCTGCGGACCAGCCGGGATCGCGCAACCTGGTCGGCATCAAGAATCCCGCGGTGGACGAGCTGATCAATCGCGTCATCTTCTCGAAGGACCGCGCGGAGCTGGTCGCCGCCACTCACGCGCTCGACCGCGTGCTGCTGTGGAATTTCTACGTCGTGCCGCAATGGACATCCAGCGTGGTGCGCACGGCGCGTTGGGATCGCTTCGGGCGACCAACCACGCTGCCGAAATATGGGCTGTCGGGATTCCCCACGATCTGGTGGTGGGACGCTGAAAAGGCGGCCAAGCTGCCGCAGCGGTCCTGACGGGATGATCAGCCGCCGCAAGGTTCTCGGCTTGTCGGCCGGCGCTCTCGTCGCGGCAAGGCTGCCAATGTCCACCTTCGCGCAAGCGACCGAGCGCCACGGCATGTCCGCCTTCGGCGATTTGCGCTATCCGCCCGACTTCGCACATTTCAGTTACGTCAACGTCGACGCGCCGAAGGGCGGCACGTATTCGGAAATCGTCAGCCAGCGCGGCTTCAACGGTTCATTCCAGACGTTCAATTCGCTCAACGCCTTCATTCTCAAGGGCGAGGGCGCGCTCGGCATGGAGCTGACCTTCGCGGTGCTGATGGTGCGCTCGGGGGATGAGCCGGACGCCATGTATGGTCTGGCCGCGCGCGGCGTCGTCATCTCCGACGACGGCTTGACTTATCGCTTTACGTTACGGCCGGAGGCCAAATTTCACGATGGCACGCCTATCACTGCGCAGGACGTCGCCTTCTCGTTCAACATGTTGAAGGAGAAGGGGCATCCGATCATCAGCCAGAATCTGCGCGACTTCAAAGGCGCCGAGGCGGCTGATGAGCGAACCGCGGTGGTCCGCTTTTCCGAAAAACGCGGCCGCGACGTGCCGCTGTTCGTTGCTGGTCTGCCGATTTTCTCGCGGGCCTATTACGCCAAGCAGCCGTTCGACCAATCGACGCTGGAAGCGCCGCTCGGCAGCGGTCCCTACAAGGTCGGGCGTTTCGAGCCTGGGCGCTTCATCGAATTTGAGCGGGTGAAGGACTGGTGGGGCGCTGACCTACCGGTGTCTCGCGGCGTGAACAACTTCGATATCATCCGCTACGAATATTATCGCGATCGTGACGTCGGGTTCGAAGGGTTCACCGCGAAAAATTACCTATTCCGTGAAGAGTTCACCTCGCGCACGTGGGCGACGCGCTATACCTTCCCGGCTTTTCAGGACGGCCGCGTCAAGCGCGATCAAATTCCCGACGCCACGCTCTCCGGCGCGCAGGGCTGGTTCATGAACACGCGCCGCACGCAATTCAAAGACCGGCGGCTACGCGAGGCGATGATCGACTCCTTCGACTTCGAATGGACCAACAAGAACATCATGTACGGCGCCTACGAGCGCACAGTGTCGGTGTTTCAGAATTCGCCACTCATGGCGCAAGGCAGCCCCGACGCCGCCGAACTCGCGTTGCTTGAGCCGTTTCGCGGCAAGCTACCGGACGAGGTCTTTGGCGAGCCCTATGTGCCACCGGTTACCGACGGCAGTGGTCAGGATCGCCGATGGCTGCGCCGCGCTGCGCAATTACTGGAGGAGGCCGGTATAGTGCTCATGCACGGCAAGCGCGTGCTGCCGGATGGAACGCCTGTCAGCATCGAATTTCTGGTCGACGAACAGACCTTCACACCACACCATCTGCCCTACATCAGAAATCTCGGTACGCTTGGTATTGCCGCCAGTCTGCGGGTCGTCGACCCGGTGCAATATCGCGCGCGCGTCGACGGTTTCGATTTCGACGTTACGGTGGAGCGTTTCAGCTTTCCGTCGACGCCGGGCGATTCGCTGCGTAATTATTTTTCATCGCGAGCCGCCGCAACCAGGGGCTCGCAAAATCTCGCCGGCATCGCCGATCCGGCGGTTGATGCCCTCATCGACATCATTATCGCCGCCAAGACGCGGGACGAGCTCGCCACTGCCTGTCGCGCGCTTGACCGCGTCATCCGCGCAGGGCGCTACTGGGTCCCGCACTGGTACCTGCCCGCCCATCGGATCGCCTTTTGGGACGTGTTCGGCCGTCCGCCTGCGCAACCGCGCTATTTCCGCGGCATTCCGGATACCTGGTGGTACGACCGCGATAAGGCGACCAAACTGGAAAAGAGCGGCTAGAACCGGCGAACAATCGCCCGTTGGCGGGTTATAGTTATGGAGCCCAGGGCGGAACTTTCGCGTCGCCCCGGAATAACATACTGATAGCTCCATGGCCGCCTACATCATCCGCCGCATCTTGTTCATGGTGCCGACTATGCTCGGCATCATGCTGGTGGCCTTTGTCGTGGTGCAATTCGCACCCGGCGGTCCGGTCGAACAGGTGATTGCAAAGCTCACCGGCAGCGACACGGGCGCCACCTCGCGCATCTCTGGCTCGCCCGGCGGCGATTTCGGCAGTCGCGGAGCTATGCAGGGCGGCTCCGGTGTCGATGCCGTGACCTCGAAATATCGCGGCGCGCAAGGGCTCGATCCGGACTTCATAAAGAAGCTGGAGAAACAGTTCGGCTTCGACAAGCCAGCCTACGAGCGCTTTGGCATCATGCTGTGGAATTATGTCCGCTTCGATTTCGGCAAGAGCTACTTCCGGGATGTCAGCGTAATGCAGCTGATCAAGGAAAAGCTGCCGGTGTCGATGTCGCTCGGCATCTGGATGACGCTGCTCACCTACCTGATCTCGATCCCGCTTGGCATCCACAAAGCGGTCGAGGACGGGTCGCGCTTCGACACGTGGACATCGAGCGTCATCGTTATCGGCTACGCCATCCCCGGCTTCCTGTTCGCCATACTGCTCATCATCCTCTTCGCCGGCGGCTCGTTCTTCGATTGGTTTCCGTTGCGCGGCCTCGTATCGGAGAACTGGCATCAGCTGCCGTGGTGGCAGAAGATTCCCGATTATTTCTGGCACCTGACGTTGCCGATCGTGTCGATGGCGCTGTCCGCCTTCGCCACCATGACGCTGCTGACTAAGAATTCGTTCCTCGAGGAGATCCGTAAGCAATACGTCCTCACCGCCCGTGCCAAGGGCTGCACGCGCAATCAGGTGCTGTACGGGCACATATTCCGCAACGCCATGCTGATCGTCATTGCCGGATTTCCCGGTGCCTTCGTGCACGCCTTCTTCACCGGCTCGCTGCTGATCGAGACGATCTTCTCGCTTGACGGACTTGGCCTGCTCGGCTTCGAAAGCGTGCTTAACCGCGACTATCCGGTGGTGTTCGCGACGCTTTACATCTTCTCGCTTATCGGCGTGATCGTGAACCTGATCTCCGACCTGACCTACACCTGGATCGATCCGCGCATCGATTTCGAAACGCGGGAGGTTTGAGGTGGACGCGCCGACCCGCCGCGATCTGACCGAGCTCGCCGCCAATGCCCCGGCGGCCCTTGTGGAGTCGATGGCCGAGCCGCGCTTTGCGCTGTCGCCGCTCAACCGCCGGCGCTGGGACAATTTCAAGGTCAACCGGCGCGGCTTCTGGTCGTTATGGATTTTCCTCGGACTGTTCCTTGTGTCGCTGTTTGCGGAGTTCATCGCCAACGACAAGCCGATCTTCATTCACGTCAACGGCCAATGGTTTTTTCCCGCGATCGTGACCTATCCCGACACGGCTTTCGCCAGGGACAAGGATCCGAATCTGTTCGGCACCGCGGCCGACTATCGCGACGACTATCTTATGGGTCTCATTCAAAAGGAGGGCGGCACCGTGGTCTGGCCGCCGATCCGCTTCTCCTACAACACGCAGGTCAGCAAGCCGCCGTCGCCTTTCCCGTCCAAGCCGACCTGGGCACTGACGCAGCAGGATTGCGAGTTTGCCGCCAGCCATGGCTTCGCCAAATGCGGCGAGCTCGAGTACAACTGGCTCGGCACCGACGATGGTGGGCGCGACGTGTTAGCGCGGCTGATCTACGGTTTCCGTATCTCCGTGTTGTTCGGGCTGTGCCTCACCATCGTGTCGTCCGCGATCGGCGTCGCGGCCGGTGCGGTTCAGGGCTATTTCGGCGGCTGGGTCGATCTCTTGTTTCAGCGCTTCATCGAGATCTGGACGTCGATCCCGTCGCTCTATCTGCTGTTGATCATTTCTTCGGTGCTGGTGCCGGGCTTCTTCGTGCTGCTTGGGATTCTGTTGCTATTCTCGTGGGTGTCGCTGGTAGGGCTCGTGCGCGCGGAATTCTTGCGCGGACGCAATTTTGAATACATTCAGGCGGCGCGGGCGCTTGGCGTGTCGAACGCGGTGATCATTTTCCGCCACCTGTTGCCCAACGCCATGGTGGCAACGATGACGTTCCTGCCGTTCATCTTGTCGTCATCGGTGATGACCCTGACCGCCCTCGACTTCCTTGGCTTCGGCCTGCCGCCGGGCTCGCCCTCGCTCGGCGAATTGCTGTCGCAGGGCAAGGCCAACGTGCAGGCACCGTGGCTCGGTCTTACCGGCTTCTTCTCGATCGCGATCATGCTGTCGCTCTTGATCTTCATCGGCGAAGCGGTGCGCGACGCCTTCGATCCCAGAAAGACGTTCCGATGAGCACAGCAAAAGAAAACCTTCTGTCGGTGGGCGACCTCGCGGTCGCTTTCGGCCGCGGCAAGCGCGAGGTGCTGGCGGTTGACCGCGTCTCGTTCAACATCGGCAAGGGCGAAACTGTCGCGCTGGTCGGTGAGTCTGGGTCAGGGAAATCGGTGACAGCGCTCTCGGTCATGAAACTGCTCCCATATCCAGCCGCGCATCATCCGTCCGGTTCGATCAAGTTTCAGGGCCGCGAGCTGCTGACAATGTCGGAGTCCGAGATTCGCCATGTGCGCGGCAACGACATCACAATCATCTTCCAGGAGCCGATGACCTCGCTCAACCCGCTGCACACGATCGAGAAACAGATCGGCGAGATATTATTGCTGCACCAGGGACTTACGGGGGAGGCGGCGCGCCGGCGGATCGTCGATCTGCTCGGCCAGGTCGGTATTCACGATCCGAGAGGGCGGCTGGCGAGCTATCCGCACCAGCTCTCCGGCGGTCAGCGCCAGCGCGTGATGATCGCAATGGCTTTGGCGAACGAGCCGGACTTGCTGATTGCCGATGAGCCGACCACCGCGCTCGACGTGACGGTTCAAGCACAGATCTTAAAGCTGCTTAAGGACACGCAGACACGCCTTCACATGTCGATGCTGTTTATCACCCACGACCTCGGCATCGTGCGCAAGATTGCCGACCGCGTCTGCGTGATGCAGAAGGGCAAGATCGTCGAGCAGGGCGATGTCGAGCGGGTATTCACAGCGCCGGAACATACCTACACGCGCGCGCTGCTCGCCGCCGAGCCCAAGCCGGATCCGGCACCGCCACAACCAGATGAACCTGTGGTGGTCTCGACGAACGACCTCAAAGTCTGGTTTCCGATCAAGCGCGGCGTGCTGCGCCGGATCGTCGGCCACATCAAGGCGGTGGATGGCATCAGTGTCGAGGTGCGCAAGGGCGAGACGCTGGGCGTGGTTGGCGAGTCCGGCTCCGGCAAGACTACGCTTGGCCTCGCGATCTTGCGGCTGATCTCCTCGAACGGGCCGGTGGTGTTCATGGGTCACACGATCCAGGGACTGAAGTTCAAGGAGATGCGGCCCTATCGTCGCAACATGCAGATTGTTTTTCAGGATCCTTACGGTTCGCTCAGCCCGCGCATGTCGGTGTCCGACATCATCGAGGAGGGCCTCTGGGTGCATCACCCGAATCTAGCGCCAGCGGAGCACGAGCGCCGCGTGGTGGCGGCGCTCACCGACGTTGGGCTTGATCCGCAAACACGCTTCCGTTATCCGCACGAATTCTCTGGCGGCCAGCGCCAGCGCATCGCACTCGCGCGCGCGCTGGTGCTTGAGCCAACCTTCATCGTGCTCGATGAGCCAACCAGCGCGCTTGACATGCTGATCCAGTCGCAGATGGTCGATCTGCTGCGCGACCTGCAGAAGCGGCGCGACCTGACCTACATGTTTATTTCGCACGATTTACGCGTGGTAGCGGCGCTAGCGAGTCACCTCTTGGTGCTGCGAAACGGCAAGATGGTGGAAGAGGGCACCGCGGCGGATTTGTTCAAGAATCCGAAGAGCGACTACACCCGTGCACTTTTTGCCGCGGCCTTCAAGCTTGAGACCTCGCCCGAGGGCTTGGTGGCGCAATAAACATGGCTGACGAATACAAGCTGGCTGATCGTTCCGCCGAGGTCGCGGTCTCGGCGCCGGAACTGCTGGCGAAAGGCTTCCTGCCTTATCAACGCTATCGCGTGACGCTTAAGGGCCCGGATGTCACGGTGCTACAGACGCGCGATATTTTACTGGCCGGCAGGGTGGTGGCGGTGTTGCCGGTTGATCTGGCGCGGGGCGAGGTCTTATTGATCCGGCAATTCCGGCTGCCGGCGCATCTTGCCGATGGCTGCGGCGATATGGTCGAGACCGTGGCCGGACGAGCGGAGGCGGGCGAATCGCTCGAGCAGACAGCGCGGCGCGAGTGCCAGGAAGAGATCGGCGTCGTCCCGGCGAAGCTGATCGAATTATTCAGTTTCATGACCACGCCGGGGATCACCGACGAGATGGTTACGGTCTTTCTTGCCGCCATCGATGCCGAGCGCGCACCAGCCCGCAGCGGTGCCGCGTCGGAAGGCGAGCAGATCGAGACGATCCGTGTCTCGATTGACGCAGCGCTTGGTGCTCTGGCGCGCGGAACGGTCTGCAATGGCCTGCTGGTCATCGCGCTGCAATGGCTGGCACTCAACCGCGCTCGCCTCACGGAACTGTTGCGCTAGATCCGCTTCACGCTTGTAATTTCGCTCCCCGCCGCCTTGATGCGGGCGATCGCGTCGGCTGCCGGCTCAATCGCCACCGCCATGTGATGGGCATTGGCGTGGATTAACGTTTCAGGATCGCGCGCGATGGCAACATGGCCTCTCCAGAAAACCAAGTTGCCACGCCGCAGTTCGCCGAGAGGGGACGTTTTGCCGAGCGCGAGCTCCTGCATGTCGCTGTCACGCGGGCAGGCAATGCCGGCGGCGTGCAGCGCGACCTGTATCAGCCCGGAGCAATCGATGCCAAGCGAGGTCTTACCACCCCACAGGTAGGGCGTATGCAGAAATTCCTCGGCGACGGCAACGAAATCCAGCCGTCTCGCCTTGATTGGCGCCAGATAGATTGTTGGCACGTGCCAGCCATTGGCGGTGACCGCGAAGCGCTCGTCCTGGTGGGCGACGGCGAGCCGCGCCCCCATCGGCAAGGCCGTCGCTGGCGACAGCTTGATGTCCGGGCCGGCGAAGGCGAGAGCGCGCGGCACCGACACTTTGTGCGTCGGCGCCTTTTCGGGTTTGGCCAACGTATGAGCGGACAGCCAGCCGACATAGCCGTCGGTCTCAAGCTGACCCCAGGCCCAGCCTTTGTCGGTTGTCTCGTAGACAATAAAGCATTCGCCGATCAGCGCCTCGGTAAGGAGCCGCGCCCCGTGCGAGGCAGTCCGGCGAAGCCCGGCGATCGGTTCGATTACCTCGTGGCGCACGCCTTCGACGAAGCGCGCGGCCTCGACCTGTCCTTTAAGATAATCCGCGGCGATCTCTGGGCGGAACGGATTGATGCGGGGGTCGAGCGCCACCATGGATCAGGAATAACGCGCGCAAAGCAGCGCATAAAGCGCACGTGCCGACTGCAGCTCGGCGCCTTCCGGCCGGCCCGGCTTGGCCGCCGGCGTCCAAGCGAAAATGTCGAGATGCAACCACGACTTCGCGGTAACGAACTTGCGCAGGAATAGCGCCGCGGTGATAGCGCCGCCCTGGCCACCGCTACCGACATTGTTGGTGTCGGCCACCTTGGAATCGAGCATCGATTCGTAGGGCCGCCACAGCGGCATGCGCCAGAGCGGGTCACTTTCGGCCACCGCGCAGCGCATGAGTTCTTCGGCGAGCGCATCGTCGTCGGTGAAGAACGGCGGCACGTCCGGCCCGAGTGCAACGCGCGCGGCGCCGGTGAGCGTGGCGAAATCGACCACCAGCGCCGGCTGGTCCTCGTCGGCCAGCGTCAGCGCGTCGGCGAGGATAAGCCGGCCCTCGGCATCGGTATTGCCGATCTCGACGCTGATGCCCTTGCGCGACGTGTAGATGTCGCGCGGCCGGAAACTGGTGCCCGAAATCGAATTTTCTACGGCCGGTATGATGACGCGCAGCCGTACCTTAAGCTCGCGTGACATGACCATGTGTGCCAGCGCCAAGGCGGTAGCGCCGCCGGCCATGTCCTTCTTCATGTTGAGCATGCTGGGCTCAGGCTTGATGTCGAGCCCGCCGCTATCGAAACAAACGCCTTTCCCGACCAGCGTGACTTTCGGGTCGCTTTCTTTACCCCAGCTGAAATCGAGCAGTCGTGGCGCACGTGTCGATCCCGCACCAACGGCATGCACCAGCGGAAACTTCTTGGCGAGTTCTTCGCCGGTAGTGACCTCGACGCTGGCGCCAAACCGCTTGGCCACTGTGCGCGCGGCGTCTTCCAGCTCGGCCGGACCCATATCGTTCGAAGGCGCGTTGATTAAATCGCGTGCCAGCGAGACGGCCTCGACAATGCGCGTCAATTCGTCACCGTCCACGCTGTCGGGCACGACCAGCCGCACATTGCGGTTATCGCCTTTGCGGTAGCGCGTAAATTGATAGGCGCCGAGCGCAAACGCGAGCGCCGCCAGGCGCGCATCATGCGGCGGGTTGGCGAAACGGTAGGTGCCCGACGGCAGCAGGCTGGACAATTGGCCTGGCCGGAACAGGTCTTTCACCGGCTCGTCGGCATTTTCGATGGCAAATAGCACGCCGGCCAGTTTGCCGTCCGAGGCGGAAACGATCAGATGGTGTCCGGGCTTCGGCTCATAGCCCGCCGCAAGCACGAACGCGCGTTCGCGGTCGTCGATGTTCTCGATCGTCTTTTCGAAGGTGGCGGCGGTGACGAAGAGGATCGGAAGTGCTTGCTCGCCGGCGCTGGCGAAGATGGGATGCATGGTTACTCCGCCGCGTCGGGCATTGAGGGTTTGGGGCGATAGCCGTCGCGCGTTTGCGGCAGTTTCCAGCCCAGCATTTTAGAGGCGACCAAGGTGCGCAGTACCTGCGTGGTGCCGCCGCCGATCGAGAACATGCGCACATCGCGCGCCATGCGTTCCAGCGGCAGTTCGCGCGAATAACCGCGCGCGCCGAAGAATTGCAACGCGTCGTTGACGATCTTGAGCGCGGTGTCCGCCGCGAAGATCTTCGCCTGCGCCGCCAGCATCGGATCGGGAAAGGCACTGCCGTCCGGCCCGTGCGAGCGCGCCGCGGCGTAGAGAAGCAGCCGCGAGGCGGTGAGTTGCGTCTGCATGTCGGCGAGCATCCATTGCAAGCCCTGGAATTCGCCGATCGGCCGGCCGAACTGCTCGCGAGTTTTCGCCCATTCGACGGCGTGTTCAAGCGCGCCAGCGGCGATGCCCATGGCCACCGTGCCAGCGCCAACCCGCTGGCTGTTGTAGGCATTCATCAGGTCGGCAAAGCCGTGTCGAAGCCCGGAGGGCGGTAGCAGCGCCATGCTGGCCGGCACTTCGAGATTCTCGAAGACCAACTCGCCCTCCGGCATGCCGCGCAAACCCATCGTCTGCTCGCGCCGCGCTAAACGCAGGCCCTTGGTGTCGTCACGCACCGCCAGGAAACCGCCGATGCCGAGGTCTTCGCCGCGCTCGTCGTAAACGCGTGCGAAGATCAGGTGCAGCCGGGAGACCCCAGCTCCGGTGATCCAATGCTTGCGCCCGTTGATGACGTATGTATCGCCGTGCTTGTCAGCGCGTGTTGTCATCGCCAACGCGTCGCTACCGGCGTCCGGCTCGGTGATGCAGATCGCCGGCTTATCGCCTTCCAGCACGAGACGGGCCGCGAGCTTCTTCTGCGCCTCGTTGCCGTAAGCCATTACCGTGGAGATCGCGCCCAAATTGGTCTCGACCACGATGCGCGCGGTGACGGTGCAGGACTTCGCCATCTCCTCGATCACCAGCACGGCGTCGAAGAAGCTCGCGTCCTTCCCGCCCAGCGTCCGCGGAATGGTCATACCTAGGAAGCCGGCCTCCGCCAGCGCCGTCACGATATCCCACGGGTACTGTTCGTCACGGTCAATGGCTGCAGCACGCGGGCGGACCACGTTTTGCGAAAACGCGCGGGCGCGCGCCCGTAGGGTGGTTTCAGTGGGGGAAAGAATCAGTTCCATGCCGCAATTAAAAGTCCAATAGCCCCATCAGAATACAAGTTAACCAGTCGTTAGGGTTAGTATTTTATTGCTCGCGGGATGCCGCTGGAACGCCAATCTCAATATCGGATACGTCCTGGAACGGCGCGCGCCACACGTAGACTTGTCTCGGCCGTTTTCGTGGCCGCACTCGCCTTAGCCGCCGCTGGCTGCCAAACCACCAACGGCAACGACATCACCGGCTCAATCAGCAACAGTAGCCCCCGCAACGATTCTGATGGGCAAGGATCGGTCGAGACCTGGGGCTCCCGTTATCGCGACAATCCGGCGGATCCCGAAGTGGCAATCAATTATGCGCGGGCATTGCGCGCCACCGAGCAGCGTGCTCAGGCCGTCGCCGTGCTGGAGCAAGCTTCGATCCGCAATCCGCACAACAAGCCTGTGCTCGGTGCCTATGGACGCGCGCTGGCCGACGCTGGCAATTACGACCAGGCGCTCGAGGTCTTGAGCCGCGCGCATACGCCCGATCAACCCGATTGGAAAATCCTCAATGCGCAAGGTGCGGTACTCGATCAACTCGGCCGCTATTCCGAAGCGCAGCAGCATTATGCGGCGGCACTCAAGATCGTGCCAAATGAACCCTCGGTCCTTTCCAATCTCGGCCTATCCTATGCCCTGGCCAAAGACCTGCGGCGCGCCGAGGCGACACTGCGACAGGCGGTGGGACGTCCCGGCGCATCGCCGAAAATGCGGCAGAACCTAGCGCTCGTCGTCGGCCTACAGGGCCGTTTCGCCGAGGCCGAGCAGATCGCCAAAGCCGATCTGCCGCCGAACGAGGTCGAAGCCAATATCAACTATCTGCGGCAAGTGTTGGCGCAGCGCAGCGACCGGAGCAAGAAGGGCCAGCACGCTTATGTGCCGTCGCCTGACGCGGGCACGTGACGGGCAAATTGGGCGTGGTGTTGCTACAGCCGACCGTTGGCCTGCAGGCGGCGTCTCGCTCGACAGCAGCCAACTGTTCGTCAGGTCAATGTTGTGTTCGAACTACCGATTTGAGTTGGCTAAAATTTTATTATTTTTGTTCATCCAGCCTAAACAAACTAGTGAAATCATTCTTGTAAAGATGCAGGGAATGTCTGAAACGGGTGACACTATGCTGCCAAGGCAATCACCTTTCCGAATTTTCTTTGGAAAATTCGACCGCGAGCTGATGGGGCTACGCGCGGACCAACGCGGCAATATCGCTGTGATGATGGCATTTCTGCTGCCTGTCCTCGTCGGCTTTTTGGGCTTGGGATTTGAAGCCACCGACTGGTATCTGCAGACGCGGTACATGCAGAATGCTGCTGATGCGGCGGCAATAGCGGCAGCGACGAACGGCAGCTCCAGTTACATCGCTGAGGCTCAGGCAGTGACCCAACAATATGGGTATACCAACGGCACCAACAACGTAACGGTGCAGCCAACGGTGGTGGCGCCGAATACTGGGCTATGCCCTTCATCTTTATACAACGACAATTGCTACCAGGTCCAAATTACCAGCATGGTGCCGCTCTGGTTGTCCCAGGTCGTCGGCTATGCGGGCGACACGACGGTGGGTGGCGTCAAGGAGAAAATTTTAAGTAGTACAGCCGTCGCCCAGCAAAACACCATAAAGCAGGTAATTTGCCTATTGGCGCTCTCCCCTATCGGCACGGCCCTGCGTACCAATGGTGCGCCTAATTCTAACTTCACCGGCTGCACCGTCATGTCGGATGCCGCGGCCGGTTGCAACGGTTCGAACCTCCAGGCCAATTACGGATTAGCCCACACCAACAACAGCGGCTGCGGCAACAAACAAAAATCAAACATACGCCTAGTGCCTGATCCTTATGCTTACATGGCACCAAATATTCCGCAGAACACTTGCTCTTTACCATATCCCCAGGAGCCAGGCTTGCTGCCGGCCAGCAATCAATGGAAGGGCACTCTGAATATACACGCAAGCGACACTTTGACGGGCGCCGGGAGCGGTACTACGTATCCCGGCCTAATGTTCTGTGGAGATGTGCAGCTTACCGGCGATACGGTTATTGACACCCCAGATAATACAACCGGGGCTGTGATCGTTATTGAAAACGGGCAGCTAGACCTCAATAGCTACAACCTGACGACGTCGAATGGCTCCGCGGTAACGATCCTCTTTTCTGGCACCTCTGGAAGCTACTCGCATATACCAAGCGATAGTTCATCTCATGGCTCGACACTCAACATCCAGGCGCCGAGCTCGAGCAGCACCGCACCGTTTCCGGGCATGGCAATTTATCAAGACCCAAATCTGCCTGCTGGCCCTGGCGTTGACTTAACGTACAACGGCAACAGACCCACCTGGGATATTTCTGGTGCAGTTTACCTGCCAAATTCAAACGTCCGGATCAGTGGAGATGTCGCCCAGTCGAGCAACGGGGCAGACTGCTTTGTGATGGTCGCGAGTACCATCCTGATCAATGGCACAAGCAACATTTACACGCAGAGTCCCGCCGGCGCCGGCTGCAAACAGGGGGGCACGCAAATGCCTATCGCGTACATTCCGACCAGAGTGCAATTGGTCTATTGAGCCATGTGTTTGCGCCGAAACAAGTTTATCAAGGCCGTAATAAACGTGGCCGCAAAAATCCCGACGTTTAGGTCGGACAAACGCGGTACTTCCGCTATAGAACTTTCTTTTTTCTTAGGACTGCTGGCGTTCGGTATGCTCAACGTCGCTGACATCTCAATTTATATTTATCAGCGCATGGAAGTAGAGAACGCGACCCAAATGGGGGTCCAAGCAGCTTGGTCAAACTGCGATCCGACCCAGGGTCAGGTTCCGGCCATGTTCCCGGCAGGAAATTGCCCCAACCTTACAACAAACATTACGACTGCCGTGACGAGCACGTCACTTGGCGCCAATGTGCAATTACAATCCGGCTCTCCGTCGGAAGGATATTATTGCGTAAACAGTTCGGGCACCCTGCAATACGTCAGCAGTGTTAGCATCCCGCCGCCACCTGATTGCACCGTCGCCGGCACCCCCGGTAACCAACCTGGGGATTACATTGAGGTGGCAACCACGTATGCGTATGCCCCTTTGTTTCCGGGTATAACGGTTGCCGGCGCGTTCACGACCCCGATCACCAAGACAGCTTTTATGCGGCTAAATTGATCATGCGCAACTCTCGTATCAATCGTTGGAGTGACGAGCGTGGCACGGAAGCCATAGAATTTGCTTTAGTGTCGCCGATCTTCATTCTGCTCACTATTGGTATTATTTATTTGTGCATGGCCCTATGGGCGGTCGGCAGCCTGCATTACGCAGTCGAGGACGGGGCGCGCTGCGCTTCGGTCAGAAACACGGTCTGCAAGGACCAAGCGACAACCATCTCCTACACTCAGAGCCGGTATTTTGGCCCAAGCAATTCGCCTAACTTCAGCTACACCGCTCCTAATCCTAACCCTCCCCCAGTGAGCTGCGGCTATTCGGTAACTGGAAACGCAAATTACGTGATCAATTTAGGATTGACGCAAGTTACTGTTCCTATTTCAGCGACGGCTTGCTTTCCTTACGTT